>ERZ1046740.2013-NODE-2013-length-13564-cov-6.375898_pt1 | contig 13564 bp, 14 predicted proteins | sample MGYA00383093_ERZ1046740 | MGnify/ENA primary metagenome ERZ1046740 (study PRJEB29581, sample SAMEA5548363) | metagenome | biome: marine; feature: coastal; material: water | depth 25 m | study: Short-term variability in the microbial, nano- and picoplankton...
GTGTCAACTTGGGGTGTGCCGGGTAAGTATGATTTTGAAGTAAAGGATCATGTTGATTTGGGTGAAATTCACGGTCTTGATTTTGAAACTGCGGCAAAAATATCAGGCAGCAGGTTTTCGGTTATGACGGGGAAAATCGCTCGACTTCATCGCGCTCTAACTCAATTTATGCTGGATCAACATACTGAAGTAAATGGTTATACTGAAGCTTACGTACCTTATTTGGTTAATAGTGAGTCGTTAATAGGTACCGGTCAGTTGCCTAAATTTGAAGCAGACTTATTTAAAACGCACCTGCATGGGGAAGAGGGTGAGGCTAAAACGCTTTATTTAATTCCGACAGGAGAAGTTCCTATTACCAACATGATGCGCGACACCATGGTGGATGAAAAAAACTTACCGCTGAAATTTGTTGGCCATACGCCAAGCTTTAGATCTGAGGCTGGCGCTTATGGGCGCGACACTCGTGGCTTGATTCGTCAACATCAATTTGAGAAGGTAGAGCTGGTCCAAGTGGTTAAGGCTGAGGACTCATATCGTGTTTTAGAGGAATTAACAGGTCATTCAGAGGGTATTTTGCAAGCACTAGAGCTGCCTTATAGAAAGGTAAATTTATGTGCTGGCGACTTGGGGTTTTCTGCTGCAAAAACATATGATTTAGAAGTTTGGCTGCCTGGGCAAAGTGCCTATCGTGAAATTTCTTCTTGTTCTTGTTTTGAAGATTTTCAGGCGCGACGCTTGCAACTTAGATATAAAAATAAAGATACCAATAAGCCAGAATTACTGCATACTTTGAATGGTTCTGGTCTTGCTGTTGGCCGAACCCTGGTCGCTGTATTGGAAAATCATCAGCAAGCTGATGGTAGTATTAAAATTCCGGCTGTGCTGCAAAGCTACATGGGCGGTTTAACAGTTATTACACAATAGGAGAGAGAAGAATGAATTTACTAGATTTAATGATTAAACCTGCTTTTGCAGAGGGTGCAGCTACAGGTTCAGGTGATCCATTGGGCGGCCTACCATTTTTGATTATCATGTTTGTGCTGATGTATTTTTTACTTATCAGGCCTCAGCAAAAACGCGCCAAAGAGCATAAAGTATTATTAGGTGCACTTAAAAAAGGTGATGAAGTGGTAACCAACGGTGGTATTGTTGGCAAGGTTGCTTCAGTTGATGAAACTTTTGCCACTTTGGAAATTGCTACAGGCGTAACCGTTAAAGTGCAAAAACAAGGTATTAATCAAAAATTACCAAAAGGTAGTGCTACCATTTAACTAATCTAGGTTTTTTATGAATCAATTTTCTGCACTTAAAAATACACTGATTGCATTTTTTTTATTGCTTTCAATGTTGTATGCTTTGCCTAATGTTTTCGGTTCAGATCTGGCCGTCCAGGTGTCTGCTAATGGTGATGCAGCAATTACTCAGACTGATTTAAACAAAGTTAAAAAATCACTTGATGGTCAGGCAATTGCCTACAAATCAGTTGAGTTAACGGGGCGCAGGGTTTTGGCCAGGTTTGATAATAATAAGGCTCAGCTAAGTGCTAAAGAAATACTTAAGCGAGATCTAGGTAGAAATTATGTTATCGCATTAAATTTGGCGCCATCTATTCCAGCATGGCTGGCTGATTTAGGCGGTAAGGCCATGTCTTTGGGTTTGGATCTTCGTGGTGGCGTGCACTTTTTACTAGAAGTGGATATGCAGGCAGTGGCTAATATGTCACTTGATAAATCTTATAATGAGTTACGTACATTGTTAAGAGAAGATCGTTTGTATAAGCGTATTGAGATTCAAAAAGACCATCTTATGGTTTTGTTTAAAACAGAGAGTGCTAAAGAAAAAGGTCTTGAGTTAATTCGTTCAGAGCTAAGTGATTTAGTGCTGTTAAAGTCTGAAACTAACAGTGCCTTGCAGGCTAGTATCGGCATAAGTGAAAGTGCTCAATCTGAAGCAAAAAAGAATGCCTTAAAACAAAATATTACCACATTACGTAATCGAGTGAATGAATTGGGCGTGGCAGAGCCAATTATTCAGCAGCAAGGATTAGAGCGCATTGTAGTACAGTTGCCAGGCGTGCAAGATACGGCTAGAGCTAAAGAAATTTTAGGTGCAGTGGCCACTCTAGAGTTTCGTCTAGTTGATGAAAAAAATGATGCACAAACTGCAATTCAATCAGGTCGAGCTCCAATTGGTTCAAAGCTATATTATTTTAGAGACGGTCGTCCATTACTATTAAAGACTCGCGTTATTGCAACTGGTGAAAACATTACAGGCGCTGCATCTGGTGTAGATTCTGAAAATGCAACACCAATGGTTAATATCACCCTAGACAGTGCTGGCGGTCGAGCCATGCTTGATACAACAAAGAAATATCTACATCACCGTATGGCTGTTGTTTTTATTGAGAATAAGGTTGAAACTGTATTAGAAAATGACAAACTGGTTAAGAAGCGCTCAACCACACAAGACGTTATTAATGCAGCCACCATTCAAGGAACCTTCTCATCAAGGTTTCAGATTACCGGTATCGACAGTGCTAGAGAAGCTAGAAACTTAGCGTTATTATTAAGAGCTGGTTCACTTTCAGCGCCAATTGAAATTATTGAAGAGCGTACAATCGGCCCGAGTTTGGGTGCAGATAATATCGCCAAAGGTGTGATGAGTGTGGTGATTGGATTTATTTTGGTATTGTTTTTTATGGCGGCTCGTTATCGTGTATTTGGCATGGTGGCGAATGTTGCTTTGACACTTAACTTGGTCATGATTGTATCAGTCTTGTCTTTATTACAAGCGACATTAACGTTGCCAGGTATTGCAGGTATTGTGCTAACCGTTGGTATGGCGGTTGATGCCAATGTCCTTATCTTTGAGCGTATTAAAGAAGAACTAGGTTCAAATAGTAATATTCAAAAGGCAATTGCCTCAGGTTATGACAAGGCTGTACTAACTATTGCAGATGCAAATATCACCACCTTGATTGCATCATTGGTGCTATTTAGTTTTGGCACAGGCCCAATTAAGGGTTTTGCCATTACTTTATCAATTGGTATCGTAACCTCTATGTTTACTGCCATTATTGTATCGCGCGCCATTATCAATAAGATTTATGGTGGTAAGAAGTTAGAGGAGATTTCAATATGAGCATGACCGCTTTAAATATTCCAACAGTTGACTTTGTTGGAAAGAGAACTTATGCAATCATACTTTCAGCTATATTGCTTGCATTGAGTATTTTTTCACTTTCAACTAATGGGTTAAAATTAGGCATAGACTTTACTGGCGGAACGTTAATTGAAGCGGGCTATCAACAAAGTGTTAATTTATCTGATGTGAGGTCGACGCTTGACAAGGCTGATTTTAAGCGTGCTAATGTTCAATATTTTGGCTCAACAAATGAGATCTTGATACGCTTAGAACCTCAGTCAATTTCAAGCGCTAAATTAAGCACTAAAATTATTAGATTATTGGGGGAAGATGTTGATATTCGCCGAGTGGAGTTTGTTGGCCCTAAAGTAGGTGAAGAGTTGACTAATGATGGCGGGCTAGCAATGCTGTACGCCTTGATCGGAATTTTGATCTACGTGGCTTTTCGATTCGAATATCGCTTTGCTTTAGGTTCAATTACGGCATTGATACATGACGTATTAATTACACTTGGTTTCTTTTCTTTATTCCAAATTGAATTTGACTTAACCGTTTTAGCCGCCATCTTGGCAATTATTGGTTATTCTCTGAATGATACCATTGTAGTGTTTGACCGAATTCGAGAGAATTTTTTATCCACTCGACATGTTGATCCAGCAAAAATTATTAATGGCGCATTAAATCAAACTCTATCCAGAACGATCATGACCTCTTTAACAACATTGTTAGTGTTGCTGGCTTTGTTTTTCTTGGGTGGTGAGATTATTCATGGTTTTGCTATAGCGCTTTTAATTGGTGTATTGATTGGTACTTATTCTTCGATTTATGTAGCCAGCTCTATGATTCTAGCTCTGGGCATCACTAAAGAAGATATGCTGCCTTCAGAAAAGGAAAAGCAAGAGATTGATACAAGGCCTTAATCTGACTTGTCTTAATTAATCATTAAAAAGGCCGCTAATTAAGCGGCCTTTTTAATACTTGCAAGATTTTGTTGTCTATGGCTTGAATTTCTCAAATACTAAACAAGCATTGGTTCCGCCAAATCCAAAGCTATTTGACATCACTCGATTGATTGACTGAATGGTGGTTGAGCGCACAATAGGAATGCCTTGGGCCGCTTCGTCAATATTTTCAATATTAACAGATTCGGCCATAAAGTCATGTTGCAACATAAGTAATGAGTAAATTGCCTCATTAACACCAGCAGCGCCTAAGGCGTGACCAGATAGAGATTTTGTTGAGCCAACGTTTGGTATATTGTCAGAAAAAACCTCTTTGATAGCGCCAAGCTCTTTAGTATCGCCTACAGGTGTTGAGGTACCGTGTGCATTAATATAATCAATTGGGCCGTTAACAGTTGAAATGGCTAGTTCCATACAACGCTTTGCGCCTTCTCCTGAAGGAGCAACCATATCAAAGCCATCTGAAGTTGCGCCATAGCCAGTTAGTTCAGCCAAGATAGTTGCGCCACGAGCCTGTGCATGTTCTAATGATTCAAGCACTAATGCACCGCCACCACCTGAAATTACAAAGCCATCACGATCAGCATCATAAGCTCGAGATGCCTTTTCTGGTGTTTCATTATATTTAGAAGAGAGCGCACCCATTGCGTCAAATAGCATAGTGAGAGACCAGTCTAACTCTTCGCCACCACCAGCAAATACAACATCTTGTTTGCCCATTTGAATTTGTTCCATGGCATTACCGATACAGTGAGCTGAAGTAGAACACGCCGAACTGATTGAATAGTTAATACCTTTGATTTTGAACATGGTTGATAGACAAGCTGAGGTGGTTGAGCCCATGGTACGCGGTACGCGGTATGGGCCGACACGCTTGATGCCTTTTTCTCTTAAGATGTCAGCCGCTTCAACAACATTTTGATTTGACGCACCGCCAGATCCCATAATAAGGCCGGTGCGAGGGTTTGACACTTGCTCCTCATTTAAGCCAGATTGCTTGATTGCTTGATCTAGCGCAATAGCATTGTAAATAGCTGCGTCCGCCATAAAGCGCTTCATTTTTCGATCAATAATATCGCTCGAATCGATTTCGGCTATTTGCCCAGAAACGTGCGATTTAAGACCTAGGTCAGCGTATGTTTCATCGAATTTTATGCCAGATTTTCCAGTTTTTAATGATTCTAAAACCTCGTCGCAATTCACGCCTAAGCTAGAAACAATACCCATTCCGGTGATAACAACTCTATTCATTAGAAAGTACTCGTATCAGTAAATAAGCCAACTTTTAAGTCTTTAGCTTCATAAATAACTCTGCCATCAACTTCCATGACAGCATCAGCAATGCCCATATAAAGTTTGCGCGCTATAACGCGCTTAAGGTTTATGCGGTAAGTAACTTTTTTAGCATCTGGTAACACCTGTCCAGTAAATTTAATGGTGCCACCTAGTGCACGACCACGCCCAGGTCCACCTAACCAGCCTAGGTGGAACCCAATTAATTGCCACATGGCATCTAAGCCCAGGCAACCTGGCATAACAGGGTCATTATTGAAGTGACAACCAAAAAACCATAAGTCAGGGTTAACGTCTAACTCAGCAATAATCTCACCTTTGTCAAATTCACCGCCCTTATCTGAGATGTGGGTGATTCTGTCAAACATAAGCATTGGCGGCTGTGGAAGTTGCGCATTTCCTGGGCCAAACAATTCACCGTTGCCACATTGGATTAATTCTTCATATGAGTATGAGTTTTGCATAAATCTACCTTGTATCATTCTTTGATGGAATTATACATTAAAGCCCTTTATTTATATCATTTATCAAGTCGTTCACATCCTCCAGTCCAACAGAGACCCGGATTAATCCTTCAGAAATATTTGCACTTTGCCTTTCTTCCTCTGTTAGACGTCCATGTGTAGTGCTAGCAGGATGGGTAATGGTTGATTTTGTATCGCCAAGATTGGCCGTAATTGAGAATATTTCTGTTGCATTAATTACATTAAATGCCGCTTGTCGGCTACCTTTTATTTCGAACGATACAATGCCACCAAAACCAGATTGTTGATCTTTGGCTAGTTGATGATGAGGATGAGATTCAAGACCTAAATAGTGAACCTTTTCAACAGTTTGTTGTTGATCTAGCCAGGTTGCTAATTTCATAGCATTGTCAGAATGAGCCTTCATTCTAAGATTGAGCGTATCCAACCCTTTAAGTACAATCCAGGCGTTAAAGGCGCTTAAGCTTGGTCCGGTAGTGCGCACAAAGCCGTGTATTTGTTCGATAATTTCTTCCGAGCCTAATACCGCGCCCGCAAGGCAGCGACCTTGTCCATCTATATATTTAGTTGCAGAGTGGATAACAATATCAGCACCTAAGGCGATTGGCTTTTGTAAAGCGGGTGTTAAGATGGCATTATCAATGGCCAATAAAACATTATTAGCTTTAGAAATTTTGCTTAATGCTACAAGATCAACTACCTGACCCAAAGGATTAGAAGGGGTTTCAAGCAAGAAAAGTTTGGTGTTGCTGGTAATGGCAGATTCCCAAGCTTTCAAATCTGGCAAATCTACAAAACTAACTTGGATATCAAATTTGGAAATAATAGTATTAAGTAATACGATCGAGGTGCCAAACATGTTGCGTGATGCGACAATATGGTCACCTGATTTTAGTAATGCCATTAGTGTGGCAAAAATAGCCGCCATGCCTGAAGAGGTTGCAGTGCAAGCTTGAGCACCTTCAAGAGCCGCTAATTTTTTTTCAAATGCATCTACTGTTGGGTTGGTAAAGCGTGCATAAATGTTACCAGGCTCTTCTTTAGAAAAGCGATTGGCCGCTTGTTCGGCTGAATCAAAAGTGAAGCTTGAGGTCAGAAATATAGCCTCAGAATGTTCTTGTTCGCTAGTTGTTCGGTAGCCTTCTCGAATGGCTTTGGTGTCAAAATTTAGATCTTTCATTGGTTTTAGAAAATTAACAAATAAGACTATTCTACATCATTGCTGATTAAATCAGAGCTTTCGTTTGTATTGCCCTTTTCTTTAACGGCGTCAGCCCTAACTGCCTCAATGCTATCTAAATACTTTTGGTTGATATCGCCAGTAACATATTTTCCATCAAAACAAGAGCAGTCAAATTCAGTAATGTTTTTATTGCCCTGTTGTACGCACCAAATAAGGTCATCTAGATTTTGATAAACAAGCTTATCGGCACCAATCGCCTGACAAATTTCTTCAGTGGTTTTATTATGAGCAACAAACTCTTTATTGCTAGCCATATCAATTCCATAAACATTAGGGTGGCGTACAGCAGGGGCGGCTGAGGCGAAAAATACCTTTTTAGCACCCGCATCACGTGCCATTTTGACAATCTGTTCACTGGTCGTTCCGCGAACGATAGAATCATCAACTAGTAAAACATTTTTATCTTTAAATTCAAGTTCAATGGCGCTAAGTTTTTGGCGTACTGATTTTTTACGTAGCTTTTGTCCCGGCATAATAAAAGTACGTGCAATATAGCGATTTTTAATTAACCCTTCTGAATATTTAACCTTGAGCTCGTGCGCTAATTGCAAGGCTGATACACGTGACGTATCTGGAATAGGGATAACCACGTCAATTTTCTCATCGCCCCATTCTTTATGGATTTTAGCCGCTAGTTTTTCGCCCATTCTAAGGCGTGTTTTGTAAACTGAAATGTTATCAATAACTGAATCGGGTCTAGCAAAATAGACAAACTCAAAAATACAAGGTGAATATTTTGGATTTTCAGCGCATTGCTGTATAAAAATATTGCCTTCACGATCAACCACAACTGCCTCACCTGGCTTAATATCTTGCGTTATTTCGTAGCCAAGCGCTGTTAATGCAACACTTTCTGAGGCAAGCATATGTTTTGTTCCGCCATTAGTGGTGCGTTTTCCAAGAATCAGTGGGCGGATGCCATTAGGATCTCTGAAACCAAAGATGCCGTAACCTGGAATCATTCCGATAGAAGCATAAGCGCCACGAACTCGTTTATGCACTTGTTTAACTGAGTCAAAAATATCGCGCTCATTAATGCGTTGTTTTTGTAGTTTGGTTAGTTCACTAGCAAAAACATTTAACAAAATTTCAGAATCTGAGTTGGTGTTAATATGGCGTAAATCTTGTTCAAATAACTCTTGGGCTAATTCTTTAGTATTAGTTAAATTACCATTATGAGCAAAAGCAATGCCGTACGGAGAGTTAACATAAAAAGGCTGCGCCTCTGCACCACTTGAAGTGCCCGCAGTGGGGTAGCGTACATGACCAATACCCATATCACCCAGTAAAGAGGTCATGTGCTCGGTTCTGAACGCATTTTTTACCAAGCCATTTGACTTTCGCATATAGAAGCGACCCTTATGTGAGGTAACAATGCCGGCAGCGTCTTGACCTCGGTGTTGCAGGATTGTTAAAGCGTCATAAATATAGACAGCTGTGTCTTTTTTAGTTGTGGATAAGATGCCAACAATGCCGCACATAAAAGAGTCCTTTTATTCGTTTTCGATAAATAGTAAGTATTTTGATAAGGCTGGTTTAATATCCGAGGCCACATCTTGGAAGCTGTTTAAGGCGCCATTAGCCTCAACCCAGTAGTATTGTTGCGAGATGCTATCAATGCTTTGGAATACTAGCACCATAATCAAAATAGCCAAACTACCTTTAAATAAACCAATTAATAAGCCGCCAATATTATTTTTGTTACTGTTAATATTTTTAGCATTAAGCTTTTCATCCAATGCATGCAAAGCGGCTAAAATTTTCTTGAAAAATGAAGATAAAAAGCAGGGTTTTGATGCGTCAATAGAGATATTTAGCATGTTAGATATACCTAAGCATGTGCCAATAATAATGGCAAAAGTAATAACCAACGATAGTCCAATGCGAACAGAGGCATCGGTAATAATAATCTCCATCAGCCCTAAATTTGCAATAATATCAAGATAATGCCAGCTTAGCGCAATTGCCGCCATAAGAAACACCAGATAGGCAAAAATCTTATTTAAAGCACAAGGATTACTGATGTTTGATGATAGGTCAGTTAGCTTATAAATTGTCTTTTTAATCAGTAGTACGCCAATAAAAATAGCGCCAAAGGCAATGGCCATATGTGATTGATGAGATAAAAGTAACCAGGTAACTATGCCGCTAACTGATAGAGGCTGGTAAAAAAACCAAGCAATTACAATGGCTAGCAATAAAAAACCAAGGTTAATAAGTTCTTTTGCCATGCCGCGTTTAAAGCCTAATACTAAGAAAGTAATTAAAATAGCAATGGTGATCCAATCAGACCAAACCAGCAATTCAATCATATTCCAAATATTTGCAAAAAACTCATTCATTAATTCTCTCCAGGGAGCGCTTTATTGTTATGCGGTAATTTTACAAGACTTTCCATTCAAACATTACTTAAGTGCTGTTAACGCGTCTGCCACTACATGAAAAGACCCAAATACAACAATGCGTTGATAGGAATGTTGATTTAAAGCCTTATTAACGGCTAAATTCATGTTGTCGTAGACAATAATAGACTCTTTAAGACTGAATTGGCTAATGAGTAAATTCATGTCAGCCGCTCGATCAACGGCTAATGGCACAAGTAGCCATTGATTAACTAATGGAGAGATGGCGTTAATCATTAAAGAAATATTTTTATCTTTTAGGGCAGAGAAAATTACTAATGTTGGCTGGTTGTCTTTTTTTAATGTTTCGGCCAATGCTATTACAGCTGCTTCATTGTGCGCGACGTCAAAAATAAACTCTTTATCCTTAATTTTTTTTTGTCTGAAAGCGCCCTGCTAGTTGGGCTTTTTCCAGTCCTTGATGGATTAATTCCTGGTCAAGTCTAAATCTTTTATTCAATTTTTCAACGCATAAGGCTGCTAACGCTGCATTTTGTTGTTGATGAGCACCCTTGAGTAATAACGGGCCTGAATAGGGTGTTTTTACAAATTCAAGTGGCACACCAAGACTGTTGGCATGATTTATTAATGATTTTGGTGGATTTGTATCGCCACATACACAAGGCGTATCAGGGCGCATAATGCCAGATTTTTCATAACCAATAAGTTCACGCGTATTACCTAAATAGTCTGTATGGTCAATAGCAATATTGGTAATGACAGCTATGTCTGTATTGACCACATTAACCGAGTCTAGGCGCCCGCCTAGACCAACCTCTAAAATAGCAATATCAACGCCTCGTTTAGCAAAAATAAGTAAAGCTGCCAAGGTTGAAAATTCAAAATAGGTTAAAGATATATTATCTCGGACTTGCTCAATTTGTTCGAATGCCGTACAGATTTCCTTATCAGTGGCTTGCAAGCCATTAATAATAAAGCGCTCATTGTAATTGAGAATGTGTGGAGAGGTGAATTTAGCAACAGAAAAATGACTTTGTTGATAAATGCTGTCAATAAAAGCAATGGTAGATCCTTTGCCATTGGTGCCGGCAACAGTAATAGCTGTAAATGGCACGCCGTTTGGAAAGAGTTTCAGATAAACAGTTTGGATTCTATCTAGGCCTAGGTCTATTTCCTGGCTATGCAGGCTTTCCTGCCAGGCAAGCCACTGATCAAGCGTTTCTAGTCTTCCCAAAACTCACCGTCAATTGTGTCACTTTTTTTATCGTTTTTGCTTTTATCTTCTTCTGGACGTGTTTTATGAATAAAAACCGTGTTTTTTTGAGAAAAGACCTTTTCAGCATTCTTGCTTAAAATTCTATCGATGAAGTAAGTTCTTGACCAAGGCATCAAGCCTAAGAGGCCAAATACATCGGTAATAAATCCAGGTGTTAGTAACAATACGCCAGAGACTAAAATAACCACACCTTCAAGCATTTCAAATGCGGGTGTTTGACCATTGGCCATTGCATTTTGAGCCTTGGCCATGGTCGACCAACCTTGTTGTTTGAGTAAGGTGGAGCCAATTAATGCGGTAATGATAACCAATAAAATAGTAGACAGTCCGCCAATAGAATCGCCAACTGAAATTAGTACATAAATCTCAAGTAGTGTCACAATAACAAATAGTGGAAAAAGCATATTATTTCTCGTTAGTAAAAAGTAAATCCCAAACGCCATGTCCTAGTCGTTCACCGCGTCTTTCAAATTTAGTAATCGGACGTCGCTTGGGTCTTAATGAATATGTATGGGCAGTTTGTGTGTTTTTAAAGCTTGGGTGGTTTTCTAAGGTTTCCATCATATATTCAGCGTAATTTTCCCAGTCAGTTGCCATATGTACAAAGCCGCCATTGATTAACTTGGTGGACATTAAGTCCATAAATTCAGTTTGAACAATGCGACGTTTATGATGCTTTTTCTTGTGCCAAGGGTCTGCAAAATATAGTTGAAAGCCATAAAGGCTGTCAGTAGCAAGGTTGTTTTTTAATACCTCAACCGCGTCTTCTTTGATAATTTTTAAATTGGTTAAGCCGTGTTTATTGGCTTCGTTAATAAGTCTGCCAACGCCAGCTTCATAGACTTCAATGCCTAGAAAGTTATATTCAGGCTCATTAATAGCCATCTCAAGCAATGAGTCGCCATTGCCAAAACCAATTTCCAAGATAACAGCCTGTTGTTTTTCAAATACCGTGCCGAGATTAATAATTTTATTGGCTATTGGATCGATGCCGTATTGAGGCCAAAGTTCATTAAGGCCATATTTTTGCCCCTCGGTTAATCTGCCAGAACGTTTAACAAAGCTTTGAATTTTCCGGATGGTTTTTTCACTCATAAGTTGTAATCAATAATTAAAGGCGAGTGGTCAGAAAAACGCTCATCCTTATAAACAAAGGCATTTTGCACCTTACCTTTAAGATTTTTACTTAAAATTTGATAGTCAATGCGCCAGCCTGTGTTGTTAGCCCAAGCCTGTCCGCGGTTTGACCACCAAGTATATTGATGCGCCTCTTGGTTAACCTCTCTAAAGGCATCAGTGTATTTTTCCTCACCAAATAGACTGTCCATCCAAGCTCGCTCTTCTGGCAAACAGCCCGAGCGTTTCTTGTTGCTTGCAAAGTTTTTAATATCAATCTCTTTATGCACAATATTAATATCACCACAAATAATATAATCACGACCATTTTCTTGAAGTGAGCGCAAGTAAGGCATAAAGCGTTCGACCATAAAGGCCATTTTATAATCTTGACGCTCTTGTTTGGCTGATCCAGAAGGAATGTAAATTGAAATAATACTTAAACTGCCAAAATCTGCCTGAATAAAACGCCCTTCGAAATCAAAATCTTCCCAGGGGCTAAAGATCACCTGATCGGGCTTTTGTTTGCAGTACAGCCCTGTTCCACTGTAGCCTTTTCTTTCAGCAGGTTTGTAATAAGTGTGAATATCTTTTGGATAAAATTTTTCGTCTAGCTGGTCTTCTTGAGCTTTAATTTCTTGCACACAAACAACGTCAGCATCTTGAGTTTTCATCCACTCAAAAAAACCTTTTCGTTCAGCTGCACGAATTCCGTTGACGTTAGCCGTTATAATTCTCTTCATTGGAAATATTTTAATGAAATAAGAGGATTGTATGCAGCAGTATCAAAAAGACTTTGTAGATTTTATGTTAGAAATTGGCGCGCTAAAATTTGGAGAATTTACGCTTAAATCTGGTCGTGTCAGTCCTTACTTTTTTAATGCTGGTTCATTTAATACAGGCGAACACTTGTCAAAATTGGGTAAATTTTATGCTCAAGCTATTGAGGAAAGTGGGCTAGATTTTGATGTGTTGTTCGGTCCTGCTTACAAGGGTATTCCACTAGCTACAGCAACAGCAATGGCGCTTAATGATTCGTTCAATAAGAATGTACCTTACAGTTTTAACCGTAAAGAGGCTAAAACTCATGGAGAAGGCGGCGATATTGTTGGTCATGCATTAGATGGCGATATTCTTATTATTGATGATGTAATTACTGCAGGTACTGCTATTCGTGAGGCAATGGATATTATTTCTGCAAATGGTGCAACAGCCAAAGGTGTGATTGTGGCAGTTGATCGTCAAGAAAAAGGCAAGGGTGAACAATCAGCTATTCAAGAGGTTGAGCAAAACTTTGGCATTACTGTATTAAGTATTATTAACCTGTCACATTTGGTTGATTATTTAAAACAGGGCGGAGATCAAGTGTTGATTGAGCGTATTGAAGCCTATCGAGATCAGTACGGCGTTTAAAAATTAACCGGAGGTCGTGTAGCCCAAGCTATCAACAACCTCCTAGGGCCTCTACAAGCCCTGATGACTTTTATGTTGACTAGGGTTTATGCACACTTAATCTTCGGTCACTTCTTGTGTAATAGGCAAGTGATTGATTTTTGCAAATGATAATAAACGTTCATAGGTAACCGGGCAGGCTTGCTCAAGTTTGTCATCAAAGACGATTGATTTAACGCCATCAATTCTGCTAATTTTTAAATGGTTAGCATATTTAATGAGATGTT
>ERZ1046740.2018-NODE-2018-length-13532-cov-5.920680_pt1 | contig 13532 bp, 9 predicted proteins | sample MGYA00383093_ERZ1046740 | MGnify/ENA primary metagenome ERZ1046740 (study PRJEB29581, sample SAMEA5548363) | metagenome | biome: marine; feature: coastal; material: water | depth 25 m | study: Short-term variability in the microbial, nano- and picoplankton...
ATAACTTGAAAAAATGAAAACTGGCCATATTCTACCGTAATAGAAGATAAAATCACTTAATATGAATACTACTAATATCAGCTCTGAAGAATTATGGAATTTTCCTTGCGATTATTCCGTTAAGGTGTTTGGTAAAACCTGCAGCGAATTGCATACTACTGTATGTACAATTGTTGAGCAACATACTGACAAAATTCACCCAAATAGCATTACCACCAAACAAAGTTCAAAAGGTGGCTATGTGTCTATTACGCTTAAAATTATTGCCACTAGTAGAGTTCAACTTGATTGTATAAACCAAGACTTACAAGATTGTGAGCTGGTTGCTTACGTACTCTAGATTCGTATGAAGGTTGTTGAGCTGGGTCGACAAGACTATTTAGATACCTGGCAGTCAATGAAAAACTTTACAGAAGCGCGTAGTATTGATACAGAAGACGAGTTGTGGCTTGTTGAACACCCTAGTGTATTCACTCAAGGCATTGCCGGTAAGTCAGAACATGAGCTTAATGTTCAGAAAATTCCCGTGGTAAAAACTGATCGAGGTGGACAGATAACTTATCATGGCCCTGGACAGCTAGTTGTTTACTGTTTAATTGATTTAAAGCGTCAGGCCTTAGGGGTTAAAAAAATGGTGTCTATTATTGAAGACTCTATCATTCAATTACTCCGGCTTTATAATATTCGTGCGCACTTGGAAGAAGGTGCTCCTGGTGTTTATGTTGATCATAGCAAGATTGCAGCACTAGGGTTAAAAGTTAAACATGGTAAAACTTATCACGGCCTAAGTATTAATGTCGACATGGATTTATCTCCTTTCTCTCAAATTAACCCTTGTGGATATCAGGATTTGAAAGTGACACAATTAAGCGACTTAATGGATAATAACATCCCTATATCAAAAGTTTCTGAGCAGTTAGTGCAATTGCTTATTAAAAATATCGAGCATCATAAATAACATGTCAATTGAACAAGAAGTTGAAATTAAAGAACTTAAAGGTGAATCTAAAGTATCACGTTTAAAAATTAAGCCAGATGTGCAACGTACACCACTAAGAAAACCTAGCTGGATACGCATTAAACACCCTAGCGGATCAAAAGTAGACAAATTAAAAGGCACCCTTAGAGGGCAAAAATTATTTACCGTGTGTGAAGAGGCTCAATGTCCTAACCTAGGCGAATGTTTTAATCATGGCACAGCCACTTTTATGATTATGGGTCAGATTTGTACTCGTAGATGCCCTTTTTGTGATGTTGCCCACGGAAAGCCAAGGACGCTTGATGTAGATGAGCCCTCTAATTTGGCTGAAACCATTAAAAAAATGCAGTTAAAGTATGTGGTTATTACCTCAGTTGATCGCGATGATTTACGTGATGGTGGCGCTCAACACTTTAAACACTGTATTGATAATATTAGGCTACGTACACCACAAGTAAAAATTGAAATACTAACTCCTGATTTTAGGGGTCGAATAGATAAAGCCTTAGAAGTGTTTGAATCTTGCCCTCCTGATGTTTTTAATCATAATCTTGAGACAGTGCCAAGTCTATATCCAAAAGTTCGTCCTGGTGCCAGCTATGAGTATTCGCTTAAATTATTAAAAGCCTTTAAAGAGCAGCATCCTGAGGTAGTTACCAAATCAGGTCTAATGTTAGGTATTGGTGAGAACGAAAAGCAAGTGATTGATGTACTTAAAGATTTACGAGCACATCAGGTTGACATGCTAACGTTAGGTCAATATTTACAACCTAGCAAGCACCACTTAGCGGTTGAGGCTTATATTCATCCGGATCAATTTGAAAAATACAAAAAAATCGCTATTGAATTAGGGTTTACTCAAGTGGCTAGCGGGCCAATGGTGAGATCTTCTTATCATGCTGATTTGCAAGCAGCCGGCAAAACTGTTGGCTAATAGTGCTAGTAAATACAACATAAGTTAACCTAAAAGCTTGATACTAAAGGGTTATTAGTGATAGAATCTACCTATATTTTATTAAATAGGTTGTTAATATCATGATAAATTCTTTTGCCAAGTATGTTGGCGTGTGTTTTTTATTGTTAATTCCGCAGATATCAGCTGCCATTGAAGTAGAATCTTTTGTTGCTGTAAAAGAAAGCCAACTTGGATCTTTTACCTCTCTCGGTGGTAGCGTCATTCCTCATCGTGAGGTTAATTTAGTAGCCAAAATGCCTGGTGATATTGTTTTCATTGCTGGAGAAGAAGGCGATAGATTTAAAAAAGGTCAGGATTTAGCAAGACAAGATATTGATGCTCTAATGGCAAAAAGAGACCAGGCGACAGCTCAAATTTCTAGTGCTGAAGCAGGAGTTAGAAATGCTCAAATGCAAGTCTACAATGAGATGGAAAATCCAAATGCACAATCTAATGCAATGCTTGCTGGCATGCCAAGTATGGTAGGCATGTTTTCTGATCCTATACGCTCTATGACAGGCGAAGGTAATTCCTCATTCCAAAAAAGAACCAATCTTTTTGCTATGAATACTCAGCTAGAAACTGCTAAAAATGCCCATACTCAAGCTTTAGCCGGTTTAAGAGAGCTGGATAAAAACATTAGCAATGCAACTATTTCTGCACCTTTTAACGGTGTTATTTTAAGGAAAATGGTAGAAGTTGGGCAACCTGCACAGCCAGGCGTTCCAATGTTTTTGTTTGGAGACACACAGAAACTACAACTTCGTGCAGAAGTGCCTGCACGTCTTGCAAAAACGCTTAGCAAAGGTATGAAAATTAATGCAAAACTAGATCAAAGTGATCAGGTTATTCCTATTACTATTTTAAGGATCTTCCCAATGGCTGATGTAATGGGACATACGATTACAGTTAAATTTTCTCTACCCGAGGCCACAGCCGCCTCTCCGGGTATGTATGTTGAGATTATGATTCCAGAATCTTCAAAAAAAGCTATTAAAGTATCAACCATACCTAGCTCCGCTATTATTATTAGAGGAAGCCTGCCAACCGTTTATGTGAAGAATAATGACAAGTTAGAAATGCGCTTTGTTCGAGTTGGAGATGTTGCTGATAATGGTTGGTTAAGTATTTTATCAGGGGTGTATCCAGGAGAAATGGTGCTTGAAAATCCAACATCTGCAACAACAACTAGACGTTAATCATGAGCGAATCTAATAATAATTCAACCAATAGCAATGCTAATCAGGATTCAGATAATTTTATTGATGACAAGAATATAGGATTTTCTGGCAATCTAGCCAGAACCTTTATTCATTCGCCACTCTCTCCTTTGTTGTTTATTGCTATGATGGCAGTTGGCATCTGGGGGCTGATTGCTACACCACGTCAAGAAGATCCACAAATATCTGTACCCATGGTTGACATCTTCTTTCCTGCGCCTGGTCTTTCTTCTAGTGAGGTTTCCAGTCAATTGGTAGACCCTTTTGAAAAGGCACTAAGTGAGATTCCAAACATTAAGCACATCTATTCTGCTAGTGATAGAGAGTACGGAATTATCACGGTTCAATTTAAGGTTGGCGAGCCAATGGGACCTTCTATTGTTCAAATTCACAGCAAGATACAATCAAATCTCGACTTACTCCCTAAAGGGATAAGTGCGCCTAGCATTAAGCCAAAAGAGGTTGATGATGTGCCATCTGTTACTTTAACACTCTGGTCAGAAGATGTTGAAGATGATCAGCTTAGAATATTGGGTGTGAGCGTCTTACAGCATTTAAAACAAATACCACAAACAGGCGTTGGTTTTGTTAATGGCGGGCGCTCTCAACAGATGCGTATTGAAATTTTGCCTGAAAGATTGGCCGGCTTTGGCGTTAGTCCGGGTCAGATTGTTCATGCAGTGCAAACATCCAATACAGGGCACACTGTTGGTTCGATTGAAATGAATAATCAGTTTATGTTTGTTGAGTCTGGTGGCTACTTAACTAAACCAAGCGATCTTGAGCAATTGGTGGTTGGTCAGCATCAAGGAACGCCTATTTTTTTAAGAGATGTTGCTAGCATTACTCTAGGGCCGGAAGAAACCAAAGAGATTGTTACCTTTTCAACGGGTCCTGCTTCAGATAGCGTTCTACCTGTTCACAATGCTTCGGCAGTTACCATTGCCCTCGCAAAGCAGAGAGGTTCTAATGGTGTAAGTGTTGTTAATAATATTTTAAGTGAGGTTGAGTCATTAAAAGGTTATTTAATTCCAAGTAATGTCCATGTGGATGTAACTAGAAATTACGGATTAAGCGCCAATACAAAGGTTAATGACCTACTATTCAAACTCTTTATTGCCACAAGTGCTGTTACCCTGCTTGTTTGGTTTAGTCTAGGTATTAAACCTTCTATTGTTGTACTGCTAACCATTCCTGTGGTATTGGTGGCGACAGTGTTTGTTGCTATGTTGATGGGCTTCACTATTGATCGAGTCAGTTTATTTGCATTGATCTTCTCTATTGGTTTTTTAGTTGACAATGCTATTGTCATTGTTGAAAACATTTACAGACGCTGGCTTATGGCAGGCAACATGAATTCAGATGTGGCGGTTGATGCTGTTCGCGAAGTGGGCAACCCTACTGTACTTGCCACTTATACCGTGGTAGCAGCTTTGATTCCTATGGGCTTTGTATCTGGCATGATGGGGCCATACATGGCGCCAATCCCTGCTCTGGGATCAGTAGCCATGATTTTGTCATTATTAGCAGCACTCATCTTTGCGCCTTGGCTTGCCATGAGAATTATTCCAAGCATGGATAAACTTAAAGAAATGGAAAAACGTGATGAAAAAATTGATGCAAAAATGGATGTATTTTTTCGCAAGGTTATCATCAGTCTTATTCAAAATAAAACATTAGGCCGTGGTTTTTTATCGGCTCTAATTTTAAGTTTCTTTGGTGCGATGTATATGTTTTACAATACTGCCGTTCCAGTTAAGATGCTGCCATTTGATGATAAATCAAACTTTAGTATTGTTATTGATATGCCAGATGGCACTGCACTACCAACCACGGCAAATTTCACCAATAAGATTGCCTCTAGACTGGAAAATATTGAAGAGGTTATTGCCACTCAAAATTATATAGGTACAGCTCAACCATTTGATTTTAACGGCTTAGTGCGTCATTACTACTTACGTCAATTTCCATGGCAGGCAGAAATTGCAATCCAGTTAACAGATAAAACAGTACGTGATAGAACTAGTCATGAAATTGCGTCTAGTGTGCGGAAAGATCTTCAGGTCATAGCTGAGCAGGAAGGTGTTGCAATTACTGTAGTTGAGATGCCGCCAGGTCCTCCAGTATTGCAAACAGTGGTTGCTGAAATTCATGGTCCTGACGCTGATACACGTCGTCAAGTGGCTAGCGACATTACCCAGATATTTAAAGAGTCAGAAAGACTGTCTGATGTTGATAACTTAATGCGTAGCTCTATGACAACTTGGCGGTTTGAAATTGATCGTGAAAAAGCTTCTAGACAAGGAATTTCTGTCGAAGCTATTAATCAACATCTGGCAATGGTTATGGGTGAGTTTGAAGCTACCACCATCTTTAACTCAATGATTTCAGAACCTACACAGGTTGTGCTAACTATTCCAATTGAAAAAAGATCCAATCTAAATCGCCTAGGTGATTTACCAATTATGACCATGGACCAGAGAATGGTTCCGTTGTCAGAATTAGGAAAATTTGTTGAGGTGGAGCGTGATCCGATCATCTTTCATAAAGATCTACGTCCCGTTGAATTTGTTGTAGGCGATGCAGTGGGGCGACTAGGCGCACCTATTTATGCAATGCTGGATGTTGAAAAAATACTAGCCGAGAAAGGCTACACGGCACCAGATGGTGTTGAATTACGTAGCGGTGAATATACTGGCGCACCAAATACTGATAAAAAAACTGGTTTTGAATGGGGTGGCGAATGGACAGTAACCTATGAAACTTTCAGAGATATGGGAATGGCTTTTGGTGTAGCATTAATTGCAATTTATATGCTGGTTGTTTGGGCATTTGGTAATTTCACTATTCCAGCTATTATCATGTCCCCTATTCCACTGACACTATTGGGTATTGTTCCAGGACATTGGCTACTAGGTGCAGAATTTACCGCAACCTCTATGATTGGCTGGATTGCCTTGGCTGGTATTATTGTGCGTAATTCAATTCTAATGGTTGATTTCACTACAAATGCTTTTAGAGGTGGCATGCCATTATTGGATGCAGTGATTCTTTCTGCAAAATCAAGAACTCGCCCTATTCTAATTACCGCTTTAGCGCTTGTACTTGGCTCTGCAGTTATTCTGACTGACCCTATCTTCCAGGGAATGGCCATCTCTTTATTGTTTGGTGTATTTATATCAACACTACTAACTTTGCTAGTTATTCCATTGGGCTGTATTAGTGCTGGTGAAAAGGCTTTTGTGGAGCACAAACAAAAATAACATAAGTGCTCGTTTAATAAAGAGTCTTTCTTGGCTAGAGGGGCTTTTACTGGATGATTACTTCATAAATTTGGACAGGCTTTATAAATCCATTTTTAGAATTATCTTTTAAATTCAAAACCTCTTCTTATTTGTTTCATCTTTTAACAAACCTGTGCAAGGTATAGTAAATATGAAAAACTACCGTAAAACAGGCTTATTTTTAATCTAATAGGCTGTTTTTATAAGGTGTTTTTCAATAAAACTATAAATCACGAGTGGACGCTCTAGGTTTTTATTAATTGAATAGCCAAAAAAAGCCAGTATAAATATACTGGCTCTTAATAAAGACTAACTATTAATGTTTGTTATACGTCATTTTTATCTTCTTTTTTAAGCAGACCATTAGTATCTATCTTGTCATTGCTTGATTCCTCTTGAGCACCCCCTGCTTTTTCTTTTTTCCGAAGGGCTGCTTTAATCCAACTCTTTGGATCAGGTTTGGGCGTTGATTCTTTCTTAGATTTTTCCGTTTTTACAACATTGTATTTGGCATCAGTATCGGTATCACCTGGAAGTAGACCCATATTGATTGCAATATTGCGACAAGATTCCTCGCCAGCAGAAAGAGTTCCCAGTGGAATTACAATTAAAGTTAGTACAGTTGAAACTAATACGCCAAACAATAAAGAGATGGCCATTCCCTGGAAGATAGGATCAGACAGAATAACACTTGATCCGCCAACTAAGGCGAAAGCAGTAATCATAATTGGTCGTGTGCGTGATGCACAAGAGTTGATCACCGCATCAAAAAACGGCATACCTTTGGCATATTCTTGTACAGTAAAGTCTACCAATAAAATAGAGTTTCTCACAATAATACCAGCCAAGGCAATCCAGCCAATCATAGAGGTTGCGGTAAATTCTGCACCTAATAGCCAATGTCCTGGAACAATACCCAGTAGTGTCAGTGGAATAGGTGCCATAATAATAGCCGGAATAATAAAGTTTCCAAATTGCCATACAACCAGCATATAGATTACTACGAGCGCAACAGCAAATGCTGTACCCATATCACGGAAAGTTTCATAGGTTACTGTCCATTCGCCGCCCCATTCAAAGCCTGGGATATTTTGGTTTTCTGGTGGACCTAAGTACTCACCCTGTAGTTGAGTGCCATCTAGTGTTTTATAGCGAAGTAGTAAATCATCCACCGCAAACATGGCGTAAATTGGTGCGCTCAATCGACCAATCGGCTCACCCAGTACATATTCAACATCAGCTAGGTCCTTGTGGTAAATTAGATCATCTTGCTGTTTGTAGCTAAATGAGCCTAATTCTGAAATAGGAATCATGCCACCATGTTGTGAAGGCACAGGTAATTGTGTAAGGTAAGACAATTGTGAACGCTTAGATAGTGGAACCTGTAGGCAAATACGTGAAGGTTCTAGTGCATTTTTAAGGCGAATTGTGCCAACATTAAAACTGCTCATTGCCATTGCCAAAGTCTCTTTAATCGTCATAACGCTAACGCCAAATCTTGACGCTTTAGCAGTGTCAACCTGGAAGTCAATTACTGGATATTCATCGCGCATTAAATTATCAATATCAGCCATCGTGCCTGATTCAATGAATAGCTCGGTTAAATCATTGGCTAATTTACGACGAGTTTGTTTATCTGGGCCATACACCTCAGCAACTACTGGTCTAAGAACTGGTGGCCCTGGTGGCATCTCAACCACAGCATAATCTGCACCCGCATCTTCAGCGATAGTTTTTACCAGTTCACGTGCCTCTAGCGCAATTTCATGACTAGAGCGAGAGCGGTCTGATTTTTCAGTCAATTGAATTTGCAGCTCACCAACTGATGAAGATTGGCGTAAGTATGAATGCCTAACTAAACCGTTAAAGTCAAACGGCTTTGCTGTACCCGAGTAGGCTTGAATATCAACCACCTCTGGAACATTACGCAATTCTTGAGCCATTAAGTGAAGTGTTGATGTTGTATCTGATAACGAAGTGCCATCAGGCATATCTAGTACAATGCCAAATTCAGATTTGTTATCTAGAGGTAGCATTTTAACTGGTACAACTGTGGTATAAAACATAGACATAGCTATAAAGAAAACAACAACTAAGCCGATTAAAAATCCCCAGCCGTAAGCTGCTTTGTTAAATAACAATGAGATAGTTGAATGGTAAAAAGAAAACATAACTTTCGCTTCTTTTTCTTCTTTTTCATGCATTTTATGCAGCACATTTAGTGGTGGTACAAACTTCATAATAAAGTATGGTGTAAAGACAAAAGCTGCAAATAATGAGAACATCATTGCAACAGAGCCTAATACTGGAATTGGAGCCATATACGGCCCCATCATGCCACTTACTGCAGCCATTGGAACTAGTGCTGCAACTACCGTAAAGGTAGCAAGAATAGTTGGATTGCCCACTTCTCGTACCGCATCAATCGCCGTTCCAATAGTAATTTTGTTATCAATTAGCCAGCGCCTATAAATATTTTCGGTAACCACAATAGCATCATCTACCAAAATACCAATGGAAAAGATTAGTGCAAACAAGCTAACCCTATCAATGGTCATGCCTAAAATCCAGGCAGAGAATATAGTCATTAATAGTACGACTGGAATAACTAGTGTTACCACGATAGCAGGACGAACGCCTAACGCAAACCATACTAATAGAGTTACAGCGCCGGTCGCAATAAACAACTTCTTAATTAAGGCATTAACTTTGTCTTTAGCAGATTTTCCATAGTTTCTAGTGACAGCCACTTCTACATTATCTGGGATGAGTCGTCCTTTCAACTCTTCCACCTTTGCCAAAATATTCTCAGCTACTGCTACACCATTTGATCCAAATTTCTTGGCTATTGCAATGGTAACTGCTTGTTCAGCAGTTGCTTTTGCATTGCTTTTGTTGGCCTTTCCAGTGTAATAGCTAACCATATGCTCTGTTTCTTCTGGCGCGTAATATACATCAGCTACATCGCGAACATATACAGGTTTACCATCGTTAACTGCCACCACTAAATTTTCAATATCTTCAACCTTGCTAAAGAAGTCACCAGAGTAGACCTCCATACTAAAGCCATTTAGCTCGATGTTACCGGTATGTTCACGAACATTTGCGTTGCCGATTGTGCCTGCAATTTGTTGAATTGAGACACCATAGCCAGCTAATCGACCTGGATAAGCATCAATATGGAAAATTTCTTTACGACCACCAACGATAAAACCATTGTTAGTATCTTTAACCTTTTCTAGTTGCTGGATTAGCTCCAAACCAAGGGATCGTAATTGGCCATCGTCAAGAGATTTTGACCAGAGTGTTAAATTGATAATTGGTACATCATCAATCTCTTTTGGTTTAATTAAAGGTTGTCTAGCGCCCGGTGGCATAAAGTCAAGATTGGCAAGCATTTTGTCTCTCACCTTAATGATTGAGGCATTCATATCTTGGCCTACATCAAATTCAACGGTAACAATACCTTGCCCTTTATCGCTGACTGAATAGACGTGCTTTACACCTAAAATCTGAGACATTAGTCGCTCTAATGGCTTAACCACAATATTTGAAACCTCTTCTGAAGAGGCGCCTGGATATTCAACGAATAGATCAATTAATGGGACGGATATCTGAGGGTCTTCTTGTCTAGGTGTGGAAATGAGGCCGATAATACCTGCACCCAGCATAGCAAAAAAGATAATAATTGACAAAGGTGAGGTGATAAAAGCTTTCGTTAGCTTGCCAGCAACGCCAAGCTCGTACTCCTTGACTACCTCTTTAATTACTTTTTGATCTATGTTTTTATCTTTAGAAAGATCAATGTGCTCGTGTTTTGACATAGTTCTTTTAGATACTCATTCCTGAAACCATTAAAATATTGGGATTGGCAATGATTTTTTCACCAATCTTTAAACCTGATAAAACACTCTTTTTGTTTTTACCCACTTGCTCACCTAGACGAACAAAGCGCAGCTCTGTTTTATTTGTAATTGAATTAACCACAAACACACTTGGTAGCGAAGACCTCCACATGATTGCAGACTCTAGTACAACTGGTGTCAAGACACCTGATCCTGTTTCAAAAATTTCAGCTTCTGCATAAGCGCCTGGTAGTACAGGCACATTTACAGGTAGATCAAATTTTACTTTAACACTGTGTTTAGCGTTATCAGCAATAGGATAGATTTGTGCTAATTTTGCATCAACAACAATGTTAGCAATATCTAGTTTAATACGATAATCAGTATCGAGTTTTAAACTTCTTACCAACCTTGAAGGAATGTTAACCTCAACTTGAAGCTCTTTAATATTAGCAAATTTAAGCAATGTTTGGCCAGGTTGAACAATATCTCCCTTATTAATTGATTTTGCTACAATAACACCATCAAATGGTGCGCTAATATTGGCATCTTTAAGGCGAGACTCAATTTGTTTTAAGTTGTTCTCCGCTTGAGTTAGTTTGTTTTTAGCTTGCTGGTAGCTAGTATATCTTGAAGTTCTGTTGGCAAACTTGTCAAACTCAGGGTTGCCTTGACCGCTCATCTTTATCATTGGATCTGTAAACATTGAGAACATGCTTGGTACACCACCAAGCATGCCACCACCATTTGGAGAAACAATAGATTGTGAGTATTGAACGCCTGCATTTCTAAGTGCCTCATTAGCAGAGGCAATTTCAGCATAAGCTGAATCACGCTGGGCTTGGATGGAATCTTGCTCCAAGGTAACCAAGACTGCCCCCTTCTTAAACATGTCACCTTCTCTACCACCTACACTTAACACATCACCTGAAACTTGCGCTGATAAATTAACCTGAGAAGAAGAGACAACTACACCGCCTAATAAAGCTCTTTTATCAAGAGACATACCACTTACTGTTTGAATATTGTAAACCGACTCAAAACTATTGACATTTTGGTTAACAATTTGAGCGTGAGAAGGTAGTGAAAATGCAAGTAAAACGGATGTGACTAAAGGTGTAATTGTAGAGCTCATAGCTAACCTGTTTTTAAATGTTAAAAGTGTTATTATTAATCGGAATTTTATATGATTCGTTTTGCTTGTGTTTGTTATTTAAATTAAATAAATAGTAAGTATTATAATAAGAGCATAACCTATTGATTTTTAATCAAAATTTAAAATAGATATTTTATTTAAGTATATAAAATATTTCTTATATATTAGCACTATAATATATGTTATTTATTTAAGTATTTTAAGGTTTAAATGACGATTGCATTCACCCCTGGAGAGCCGGCAGGAATTGGCCCTGATTTAGCTGTTATTTATGCGCAAAAAAAATCAGATAAAAATCTCTTAGTTTTTGCCGACCCAGATGTCTTATTATCACGCGCAAAACAGCTAAATATACCTCTTAATATTGTCGAATCTGAACAATCTTATGCTGATCATCAGCTTTGTGTTTATCCTGTTAAGGCTAATGAGTTGACACATGCTGGCACTTTAAATGTCAACAATGCTCGGTATGTACTTAATACATTAGATATAGCAACGGATTTTTGCTTAAATAATCAGTGTGATGCTTTAGTCACCGGACCTATTCATAAGGGGGTTATTAATAGCATAAATCCTGGCTTTACTGGACATACGGAGTATTTGGCGGCCTTGTCAAAGGTTGATAAAACAGTAATGATGCTTGCAACTCAAGGGCTTAGAGTGGCACTAGCAACAACCCACTTGCCACTTTCCCAGGTTGCTCCAAACATTACAGCTAGGTCTCTCGAGCAAACCATTCGAATTATTCATCATTCTTTAGAAGCTTACGGTGTCACAAATCCTCGCATTGTGGTTTGCGGTCTTAATCCGCATGCTGGCGAAGATGGCTGCTTGGGCATGGAAGAAATTGAGATTATCAACCCTTTAATCGTTAAATTAAACAGTCAAGGCTTTAATTTGATAGGTAGCGTGCCTGCTGATACCGCCTTTACTGTAGATGCTCTTCAAGGGGTTGATTGTGTATTGAGCATGTATCACGATCAAGGCTTGCCTGTGTTAAAAACATTGGGCTTTAAAAAGGCGGTTAACATCACTTTAGGGCTGCCTTTCATTCGCACATCTGTTGATCATGGTACCGCTTTGTCGCTTGCTGGCACAGGCAATATTAGCCTGGGTAGTCTGAATACTGCGTTAGAATATGCGCAAAACTTTATTAAAAAAAACTAGTTAATATCATGTCAGGAAAGCATAAGGCGCGTAAGCGCTTCGGTCAAAATTTTTTAACTGATCAGAAAATTATTGATCGAATTATCGCAACAATAGCGCCTAAGCGTGATGACAATCTTCTTGAAATTGGACCGGGACAAGGGGCAATGACTCTACCTTTATTGGAAAAAGTTGAGCAATTAAATGTTATCGAGATTGATCGAGATTTAATTGAAATTCTAACAAGTTACAATCGATCTAATCTTGTTATTCATCAAGGTGATGCGCTTAATTTTGACTTAAATTTATTTAACCCACCTATTAGAGTGGTTGGAAACCTACCCTACAACATCTCCTCCCCTATTTTGTTTCATTTATTGGAGAATAGAGACAAGGTGATTGACATGACTTTTATGTTACAAAAAGAAGTGGTGGATAGGATGGTGGCAGATCATGGATCGAAAACTTATGGCCGTCTTAGTGTGATGATGCAAGCATTTTTCGAGGTAGAATTAATTTTTATTGTTCCACCAGAATCATTTGATCCAGCACCCAAGGTTGACTCTGCTATTGTTTACTTAACTCCTTTGAAAACTTGCAAAGTAGGCAATGTTAAAATTTTTGAACAAGTGGTTAAAGCTGCTTTTGCTCACCGTAGAAAAACACTGAGAAATTGTTTAAAATTAATGTTAACTCAAGAGCAAACCCAAGTTGATCTGTCGCAACGAGCTGAAATGCTAGATATCAGTACCTTTATCACCTTGGCTAAAGACTATGAAAAACAACATTAAGATTGATGTAGAGGTAAGTTTCGTTGAGGATCAATCGCGTACAGATATTAATCAATATACTTTTTCTTATACGATTACTATCACCAATAATGGCTCGGTTGGCGCCCAACTGCTAAGCAGACATTGGCACATACAGGATGAAACTGGCCACATAGA
>ERZ1046740.2019-NODE-2019-length-13528-cov-4.552661_pt1 | contig 13528 bp, 11 predicted proteins | sample MGYA00383093_ERZ1046740 | MGnify/ENA primary metagenome ERZ1046740 (study PRJEB29581, sample SAMEA5548363) | metagenome | biome: marine; feature: coastal; material: water | depth 25 m | study: Short-term variability in the microbial, nano- and picoplankton...
CTGCCCAATGCACAGGTTGTCGGCGAATGTGCCTCGGCGCTCGGGGTATCTGCGGACTGGTTGTTGTCGCTGACAGACCGTCCAGAAAGCGCGGCGGACATTCTGGCCAACTCGCTTAAACTAACCGCCGCGCCGCGTGCTTTGGTCGATGAACAGATATTTGCGTGGCACTTGGAAACCGCCGGTTACAAAATTCGACATGTGCCCGCAGCATTGCCAGACATGTTGAAAACCACCGAAATGTTAGAATGGGAATACTCCCCCCACCTTGGTCGCACCACCGATCAGGCGATTGGGGCGTCTCAAGACAGATTGAACTGGATGCGCGCCAGCCAATCTGACTATGAAATTGCCCTGCCCCTCCACGAGATGATCAGCTTTTCAACGGGCACGGGGTACTACGAGGGCCTGCCAGCCGAACTGCGCCGCAATCAGCTTGACCATTTCACACAGCTTTGCGCGCAATTGTATCCGCGTCTGCGGCTGTATCTGTTTGATGCAAGACAGCTATTTTCCGCGCCGGTCACAATTTTTGGCCCACTTTTGGCAGTGCTATATTTGGGTCGCAACTACCTCGCTTTTCGCGACACGGAGCGGGTTCAGGGTTTTACCGAACACTTTGACAACCTAGTGCGTCAGGCAACGATCTCGGCACGCGATCTGCCTGATCACGTTGCCACGCTGAAAGCAAAGATTTAGGGCGTTACACTTTGGGGTCAGGGTTAACTGTATGGCCATCTACTGCAATCACCTGACCAGACACAAACCGCGCTTGTTCAGATCCCAAGAAAACCGCCATTTCTCCTATATCGCGCGCCTCAACAAAGCTGCCCAAGGATGTCCCCGCTGCATATCCCGCATAGACTTGATCACGGGTCATATTTTTGGCGGCAGCTTCGCGTAACAAGACACCTTCCATACGCTCGCCTTCGACGGACCCTGGGCAAATCACATTACTGCGCACGCCATAAGGGCCCAGTTCCATCGCCAGCGTTTTGGCCAATCCGATTACAGCCCATTTGGCAGAGCAATACGGCGATCTATTCGGATACCCATATTGTCCAGCCGTCGAAGAAGTGACCACAATAGAGCCAGAACCAGCCTGTTTCATCATCGGAGTTGCATATTTTGCTGCCAGAAACGCGCCATCCAGATTAACCGATACACACGCGCGCCAGTCATCTAGCGTGATATCCTCGACTTGGGCCGTTGGCCCCGCAACACCTGCATTGGCACACAAGACATCCAACCCACCCCAGTCTTTTTCGATCTCGGAAAACATGGCGGCCATTTGCGCCTCATCGACAACATCGACATGGGATTTTCGCCAGTGGTCTGGCGCCTCACTCAAAGCGTGCGCGCTAAGGTCACTGATCCAAACGTTATATCCTGCGGCATCAAATGCCTCGCCCATGGCGCGACCGATACCCGAAGCCCCGGCCGTAATCAAAACCCGACGGGTCATCGAGGCGCCCCCACAAAGCGACCCACACCGTCCGGAGACGGTAACTCCGCCTGAGCCGCACAAATCATTACCAAGTTGCTGACGATCTCATCGCTTGGTGTAGACGGGCGGCGTGTCTCAAGACTGACATGGATCAGAATGTGTTCCCCAGTCGCCAGCAAAGTATCCCCAGCGTACATCTCGTGCCACAGATGCATTTTTTTACCTTCAGCCATCAGAACCCGTGTCCTCACGTTAATGCGCGCGCCCAGATGCGTCTCATCGACGTGGCGAATATGGGTCTCAGCGGTAAAGAAGCTCCCACCTGTTGCGATATAGTCTTGATCGCATCCCACAATTTCCATCAAACGATCCGTGGCATCCGCAAACGCTTGCAGATACCGGCTTTCGGTCATGTGGCCATTGTAGTCCAACCAGTCGATCGGCACTGCACGTGCCACAGTCACAATAGGCTGGGAAGGATCAACAATGTCTGAAGCCTTGCGGATCATACCCGCATCTGCCGACAATTTGACATCATGCGTGTTCATCAAGGCACCCGCACCCCAATTTTGCCCTTTAAGCGCACGCATCATGGACACAAGATTGTCGTCGCGGATACGCTCCATATCCCGGATATTAATATGGCCAGATTGGTCATCTGATTGTCCCGCAATCAAGTCCACCAACTCATCCGTAAATTCAGGTACGTCCGTCAATTTGGTCCAAGGCGACTGCAGGCAAGGCCCAAATTGCGCCATGAAGTGACGCATTCCTGCCTCGCCGCCCGCCACACGATACGTGTCAAACAGCCCCATTTGCGCCCAACGGATGCCAAAGCCCATGCGGATAGCTTCGTCAATCTCTTCGGTGGTCGCGACGCCATCTTTGACCAGCCACAACGCCTCACGCCAAACGGCCTCTAGGAAACGATCCGCAATATGCGCGTCGATCTCTTTTTTGATGTGCAATGGATACATCCCCAAAGATGACAATGTCGCCTTGGAACGTTCAATCAACTCGGCGCTGTTTTTTTCCGTTGGGACCAGTTCAATGAGGGGCAACAGATAAACGGGATTAAACGGATGCGTCACCATGATCTGTTCTGGACGCGCAGCGTTTTCCTGCAACTCGCTCGGCTTAAATCCGGAAGTTGAGGAACCTATAATGGCACCTGCGTCGCAATGGGCCTGCAATTCAGCAAACACTTTGTGCTTAATCTCAATCCGCTCCGGCACGCTTTCTTGGATCCATTCTGCACCTTTAACCGCATCAGCAACGCTGTCATGAAACGTCAACGCGCCTTCTGGGGGCATGGTTGTATCGCTCATGCCCGGCAAGGACCGGCGTGCATTTTCCAGAACTTCGCCTATCTTGCGTTCGGCCTCTGGGTCTGGGTCAAAAACCCGCACATCCCAACCATTCAAAAGGAACCGTGCGGCCCATCCTCCACCGATGACCCCGCCGCCGACAATTGTTGCTTTTCTTGTCATTCTAAAATCCTTTTTGGAACGGGCGTTGGTCAGTGAAACCTCTCTGCCCTTCATCTTGGCAAAAGTACTTCGGGGGCTTGGGGGCTGGCCCCCAATTCCGCCCTTTAGATCACTTCGCCACAGGCGCTCGTTTGGTCAGACCCATCTTGGCGCGCACCTCTGCGGGTCCAATCACCTTGGCCCCCATATTCTCAATGATGGTGACCGCGCGTTCCACAAGTTGATAGTTCTCGGCCAACACACCTTTTTCGAGCCATAAATTGTCCTCAAGGCCGACGCGCACATTGCCACCCGCCAAGACAGAAGCCGCCACATAGGGCATTTCTTCACGCCCCAATGCGAAAGCAGACCATGTCCAATCGCTGGGCACGTTATTGACCATCGCCATAAAGGTGTTGAGGTCGGTCGGCGCGCCCCAAGGCACCCCCATACAAAGCTGCACCATAGCCGGAGACGCCAGAATACCCTCAGACACCAGCTGTTTGGCAAACCAAAGATGCCCCGTATCAAAGGCCTCAATCTCGGGTTTTACGCCAAGATCGGTCATCATCTGCCCCATCGTGCGCAACATGCCGGGCGTGTTGGTCATCACATAGTCGGCTTCGGCAAAGTTCATGGTGCCACAGTCCAGCGTGCAAATCTCGGGCAGGCATTCAACAATATGCGCCATACGTTCGGACGCGCCGACCATATCGGTTGCTGCCGCGTTCACAGGCAGAGGCTTCTCGACATCGCCAAACACCATGTCACCGCCCATTCCGGCGGTTAGGTTCAGCACGGCGTCAACATCAGCATCGCGAATACGGTCAGTTACCTCGCGGTAGAGCCCAAGATCACGGCTGGGCGCCCCCGTCTCAGGATCACGCACATGGCAATGCACCACAGCGGCTCCGGCTTTGGCGGCGGCAATTGCACTGTCGGCAATCTGTTTGGGGCTACGTGGCACATGTGGGCTGCGATCTTGCGTGCCACCTGATCCGGTCACGGCACAAGTGATAAAGACCTCTTTGTTCATTTCCAAAGGCATTGGCGATTCCTTTCATGCTTTGCCTCAATATCGCTCAGTTGTGTTTGCATAATTTACATAATACGAATGATAATTGATGAAATTCGCAGAAAACATCTTTTCACCGAATGATATGCCGCTAGACACGGCGGTTTTGGTGCTGGATCAAAGCAACACGCTGAGCTTTGCAGCGGCGGTTGACCCTATGCGCGCAGCCAACCGCAGGGCTGGCAAAAACCTTTTCAATTGGACGTTTTACACCGCCAGCGGGGATACGGCGTCGTTGACCAGCGGTTTGACAATTCAGGGCGCAGAAATTGCCATGCTGGATGGGTGTGATTTATTGTTGGTAATCGCCGGGTTTGATTTGGAACACCACGCCACACCACGTTTGCTGGCGTCTTTGCGCCGTCTGCATCGAACTGGCTGCACAATCGCAGCGATTGACGGCGGTCCATGGCTCTTGGCACGTGCAGGTATTTTGGATGGTCACTCTGCCACCACCCACTGGGAAGATCTTGAGGATTTCGCCACTCGTTTTGCAGCGATTGATACGCGCAGGGATCGGTTTGTGATCAGCCCGCCCTTTGCGACCTCCGGTGGCGCGGCACCGGGCATCGACATGATGTTGCACTTGATAGCCGCCCGCTTTGGCAAGGTCTTGGCAACACGTGTGGCAAGTGCCTTTTTGTATGATCCTGTCCCGTTAGGTGAACAGGGCCAAAGCCCCGCTTCCGCCCCGCGCCCAGTGCGTCGCAATCCGCAAATTGCCCGCGCGCTGGATTTGATGGACACTCACATTGACGATCCCCTTCCAATTCCTGAAATTGCTCGCCGCCTGTCAATGTCCCCCCGCAGTCTAGAGCTCAGGTTTCAAACGCATCTTGGGAAATCTCCGCAAGGATACTATCTACAACTGCGCCTTAACGAAGCTCGGCGATTGGCCACTGACACGACCCAACGTGTTCAAGAGATCGCCATCGCAACCGGGTTTTCTTCTCAAGCCAGTTTTTCGCGTGCTTTCAGGGGGATGCATGGAACTTCCGTCCGTGATCTGAGGCGAAATCCTCGACGTTGACGCCTAGGACTAGCGCGCCACGTCAAGCATTGCATCAATGTCTAAGTGCGCTTCCATGTGATCGGCCAAGGCATCCAAAGTGGCCTCGACCGTTTCATCATAGCCTGCCCCGCTTGCAACTGCGCCCAACGACGACAGCCAAGCCGCGCGAAACCCGTCATCACGAAACATGCCGTGCAAATAGCTGCCGGTGACCCGCCCAGTCCCATTCACGGCCCCTTCAGGACGATTGCCAACCGTTGCAAAGGCGCGCTCACGATCAGGTCCCTCACTGCGGCCAATGTGTATTTCATAGCCTCGAAACACTTGACCTGACGCACTATGAACCGCCTGTGTCTCGGATAGGCGTTTGTCCAGTGTCATCACCGTTTCAATATCCAGAAGCCCAAGTCCCTCAGTATCCCCAACGGGCCCTTCGATGCCTTCTGGGTCCCGCACCACGGAGCCAAGCATTTGATAACCCCCGCAAATTCCCAACACATGGCCACCACGTCGCACATGAGCCACGAGGTCAATATCCCAACCTTGGGTGCGCAGATACGCCAAATCACCCCGCGTGGATTTACTGCCGGGAATGATGACCACATCCGCATCGCCCGGAATAGGTTGGCCCGCGCGCAGCATCGTCAGGCTGACGCCCTCTTCTTGGGCCAAAGGATCTAGGTCATCGAAATTGGCGATCCGAGACAGGCCAAGGCAAACCACCTTGAGCGCGCCCTGCCCTTGGCCGTCAGAAATGTCGAGAGCATCTTCGGCGGGCAGCTTCCAAGCCTCTGGGAAATATGGCAAAACACCAAACCCGCGCCACCCCGTGTGCTGTGCAATCATGGCGTAGCCATCGTCAAACAAGGTCGGGTCACCACGGAACTTGTTGACCATGAAACCTGCTATCATTGCGGCGTCTTCATCGGATATGACGGTTTGCGTGCCCACGATCTGCGCAATTACCCCGCCACGATCAATGTCACCTGCCAGAATGACGGGCACATCTGCGGCCTGCGCAAAGCCCATATTGGCGATGTCCCCGGGGCGCAGATTGACTTCTGCAGGGCTACCTGCCCCTTCAATAATCACCAAATCATTGTTTGATTTCAAACGATTAAAACTCTCTAAAACCTTTTCCATTAGCTGAGGCTTCAACTTGGCATAGTCGCGGGCTTTGACCGTTGTCAGGCGTTTGCCTTGCACGACAACTTGGCTTCCAACGTCGGTTTCGGGTTTCAACAACACCGGGTTCATATCCACAACCAAAGGCTTGCCGCAGGCCATCGCTTGCATCGCCTGGGCACGGCCAATCTCGCCCCCATCCGAGGTGACAGCGGCATTGTTGGACATGTTTTGCGGCTTGAACGGCGCCACAGATAACCCACGGCGAACGGCGGCACGACAAAGGCCAGCCACCAGCATCGACTTGCCGACATTCGAGCCCGTGCCTTGGATCATCAATGCGCGTGTCATCCGCCCAAAATTCCTAAAATGTACATTTTGTACAATGTCTGCATGGCCTTTTGTCTGTTTTGTACAATCTGGGCATTTAGCCCTGCGGTGGCAAAAACGCCTCGACCGCGGCGGAGGCGATCACCAGCACGTTGCCATTGTCGGGGTTGGTCACATTCAGTCCGCCAAACACAGCCGTCACAGTTGCGGTTCCGCGCGGCAGTTTGGCAGTGAGGGTTTCGATATCAACCTTGTCCGGTTCCTGAACGCCAACTGTCACTTGCACCCGCATCTGGGCGTGGTCCAGACCCAAGGCGTCGAACATCGGAATGGATGAGTGGCGAATTGCGTCTTCAATCGCGCGGCTGGCGGCCTTGGTATAGTCCTGACCGTATTGATCGTTGCCCATACCCATCTCGATGATGAAACGTTGATCGCTCATGCCGCACCCTCCAGATCAAGCGCCACGGAGATGGCTATATTGGCGATCACAGTTGGGTTGCCGATGGGCCGCGGCACATCAAGGCCACCTGCCACGGGTTTGACTGTGACCTGACCGTACGGGAAAATTGCCGCGACTTTAGCGGTATCAATCTGGTCGGGTTGCTGCACGCCAACCTCAACCGTAATCAGCATGTCACCTTTGTCTTTGCCGAACAGCTCGGCCAGATTGATCGAGTTGTGCCACAGCGCGTCTTTCACCGCACGACAGGCGGCTTCTGTATAGTCCTGACGGCGCAGCGAAGAGCCCATGCCGAATTCGGTCAATAAACGTTTCTCAGCCATCAGTACTCCACCCCCTTCTGCGCCTTAATCCCATCGCGGAAAGGATGTTTCAGCAGGGTCATTTCGGTCACCAGATCAGCGGCCTCGATCAGTTCGGGCTTGGCGTTGCGGCCCGTCAGCAGGACGTGGGTCATGTCGGGCTTCTCAGACAGCAGGAAATCCACCACGTCGTCGATATTGAGGTAATCGTTGCGCAGGGCGATGTTGATCTCGTCCAGAAACACGAACTTGTTGGTGGGGTCGCGGATCAGGTCTTTGGCCAGTTCCCAGCCGGCCTCGGCCTTGGCGATGTCGCGTTCGCGGTCTTGAGTTTCCCATGTAAAGCCCTCACCTGAGACGTGGAATTTCACCTCGTCGGCAAAGTGTTCTTCTAAAAAGGCACGTTCACCCGTGGCCATAGCGCCTTTGATGAATTGGACGACGGCGACGGGCATGTCGTGGGCGATACAGCGCATAATCATACCAAACCCAGACGAAGATTTGCCTTTGCCCGGACCCGTGTGGACGATAATCAGGCCCTTTTGGTCTGACTTGCCTGCCATCATACGATCGCGTGCGGCCTTGATTTTCTTCATCTTTTCAGTGTGGCGGGTGTTTTGGTCAGTCTCGGACATTGGGGCCTCGTTCAGTCGCGCATTTGGGGCAAAGAACCATAGCGACGCATGAGGTGCAAGGCGGCGGGCGACCTGTCAGGTGTTGCGCGCGCCACTAAAGACCGGGCGGGGTACGGGCCCAAAAATTCGAGGCAAAATCAGGAGGAGATACAAAAGCCAACCTGCGCACCACACGCTGGCTGCCAGATCAAGCCTATCGGTCAGTCGCAATGGCACCGAGATCGTTACCAATAAGAACGCAACAAAAGTTCCAGCGCGCGCCTTGAGGCCTTCATCAGAGCGGTGCGCGAAGGCACGCGCAGATACGGCCATGATCAGCCCTCCCATTGCGCCCATCATCAACGCATGGGCGGCTTCGGTGACGCTAAATTCAGCCAGCATCAAGACGCGCGCCCACATTAACAACCCAATTGGCAGCCAAAGGAAGCCCAGTAGTAGCATCGCAAGCAGGCTGTTTTTCAGCACGGAACGCAATGGCCATAACCCAACGAACCTTAACAAGCTGGTGCCTACGACCACAAACATCAGCCCTGCGACCAAGCGGAACTCCAAGGTCAGGGCCAAAATCCCAAGAGCTAATATCCCCAAGTTCAAAACGTGTTCGTGCGCTGGGATTGACCGGTAAGTGCGGCCAGCCCGATCTGCCGCACTTTGCAGGAACGCAGGCACCATGCGCGCGCCAACGAGAATGAGAAGAAAGACAAACCCCAGAACGGGAACGACATGGGGAATGCGCACATTGCCGTGCATAGCGTCAATCCAAACACCAGAGCCAACCCCAGCCATCACGCAAAACGCAATAAAAGCTGGTCGCCATCCTTTGCCACATCTCCACGCTTCGAATGCCAACAGTCCTGCAATCCACCAAAAGTAGGCCACGGCTGTAAGGACACCCAGCCAAACCGGAAGTAACTGTTCAGGAAACACGCCAATGCGTGTCATACCCCAAAGCGCAACCAACACCATCAATGGCCATCCGCCAACGGGGGCGCGGCCTGTCCAACTGCTGCAAGCCGTCAGAAGATAGCCCGCCACTGCGGCACCGCCAAAGCCAAAGGTCATCTCGTGGATGTGCCATTGGACAGAGAGGCTTAGATTCGGCCAAACCACCTGTCCCCACTGCCAAATCGCTACGCAAACCACCGCCCAGAGGGCTGCCAACGGGAACATCACCCGAAAAGATGCACCCCAAAGGCCGCTTTTAGGCCATACCCGGTCGGAAGTCGTCACATCGGCTGGCAAGGGCCACTCTCCTGCTTGACAAAACATGCCCTGCGGCCTCATTTGGGCGCGCTGGTGCCTGTCGTAAGACAGGTGAATAGGGAATGCGATACGGGGTTTTGCCACAGGTTGGTGACATAACCCTCAAAGCGCAGCCGCCCCCGCGACCGTGACCGGAGAGGTCGCCCGCTGCCACTGGAGTATCCGGGAAGGCAGGGCAACCGAAGGCCAAAAGGGCCGAAATCCGCAAGCCGGGAGACCTGCCAGCGTATGAGTTGACGCAAAACCGGACGGGGTGTTTTCGGTGTCGGGCTAGCCAGATTGGCATCCCGCATTTCCCCGTCCCTTAAAAGGGACATGATGATGGCTGAGGCACTTGCGCCTGTTGAACTGCTGGTCTGCACCACCTGTCGGGCCGGACAGCCCACCGATGTAGAAGGCCCCCGCCCCGGCGCGCAATTGTTTGAGGCGCTGAACGCCTCTGAGTTGCCAGCCCATGTCACGGTGAAATCTGTGGAATGCTTTTCCAACTGCGACTTTGGCTGTTCGATCACGGTTCGTGGTGGTGAAGATCGCTGGACCTATGTCTATGGCAATTTCACCGGCGCGGATGACGCCGAACTGATCCATGAAGGTGTCACCAAATACGCCGCGACCACCGATGGTCTTGTGCCGTGGCGCGAACGCTCCATCCATTTCCGTAAAAACTGTATCGCGCGCATCCCGCCGCTGGAGATTCCTGATGTCTAATCTTGAAAAACTACCCGTCACTGTGATCACCGGCTTTCTTGGCTCGGGGAAAACCACACTAATCCGCAATCTGATCCAAAACCCCCAAGGCAAACGCCTTGCGGTGATCGTGAATGAGTTTGGGGATGTGGGCGTGGACGGTGAAATACTGAAATCTTGTGCCATTCCGGATTGCCCGGCGGAAAACATCCTTGAGCTGGCCAATGGCTGTATCTGCTGCACGGTAGCCGATGATTTCATCCCCACAATCGAGGCCTTGATGGCGCTGGAGCCGCGGCCTGAACATATCCTGATCGAGACATCCGGTCTGGCGTTGCCAAAACCATTGCTCAAGGCATTTGACTGGCCTGATATCCGCTCAAAAATCACTGTCGATGGCGTGATTGCCTTGGCCGACGCCGAAGCCGTGGCAGATGGTCGTTTTGCCCCAAACGTCGCTGCCGTGGATGCCCAGCGCGAGGCTGACGAGTCCTTGGATCACGAAACACCCCTGTCCGAGGTATTTGAAGATCAGGTGTCTTGCGCGGACATCGTGTTGCTGACCAAGCCCGATCTGGCCGGCGCCGAGGGCGTGGCCAAAGCCAAAGCCATTGTATTGGCCGAAGCGCCGCGCGTCCTGCCCGTGGTGGAAGTGTCCGAGGGCCAATTGGATCCCCGTGTCATCCTAGGATTAGAAGCAGCCGCCGAAGATGATATCGACAACCGCCCCAGCCATCATGATGGCGCGGACGATCACGAACATGACGACTTTGAAAGCGTTGTGATTGATATTCCCGAACAATCTGATCCGGCTGCATTGGCGGCAAAGATTGAAGCCCTTGCCAAATCCCAGAATATTCTGCGTATCAAAGGATATGCCGCTGTTGAGGGCAAACCGATGCGCTTGCTGGTTCAAGCCGTCGGCGCGCGCGTGCGGCATCAATTTGACCGTCCATGGACCCCGCAAGAGGGCCGGCAGGGCCGACTGGTCGTGATTGCCGAACATGATGACGTGAATGAAGCCGCAATCCGCGCAGCGCTGGTTGATTAATCTGCGATGCATGTCGTCTTTCGCGAAAGTCATGGGTTAGAAGAGACCGAGACCCCCACCGATCTGGGCCAAAGCCCGGGCGATATGGTGGTCTTGTCATTCTCGGATTCTGACCTTGGGGCTTTTGCGGCAGGCTGGCATCGGGGGCGCGATGATCTGCCAACACTTCGACTGGCCAATATCGCGGCGCTCAAACATCCGCTGTCGGTGGATACCTATGTTGAGCAGACGCTGAGCGGCGCCAAGGCGATCTTGATCCGTTTGATTGGCGGCCTGTCTTATTGGTCTTATGGCATTCAACAGATAGAAGTTTTGTGTCGCGCAAAAGGCATTGCGCTGGCGGTGTTGCCAGCGGATGGTCGCCCGGATCCACGCCTGGATGAAGCGTCAACATTGCCCGCCTCAACTTTGCATCGTTTGGCACATCTTTGCGACGCAGGTGGCGCAGTGGCCGCGCAAGCCGCCTTAGCCCAACTTGCCTTGGCAGCGGGGCTTTATGCCAGCCCGGTTGTGGGCAAAAAGACCTTGCCCGATGTGGGGGCTTGGACTCCTGAAGCTGGCGTGTGTGATCCCATTAAGGTGCGCGATCCATCCCGACCCTTGATTGCGCTATCCTTTTATCGCGCCTACCTAAGTGCCGCAGACACTGATCCGATTGAGGCGTTGTTCACAGAGTTTCGCAATCGCGGCTATGACGTGATTGGCCTGTTTGCCCCATCTTTGAAAACACCCTGCGCGCGCACGTGCCTTGCCATTCGTCTATACGCGTTGAAGCCAGCGGCGATTGTGAATGCCACGGCGTTTTCGGGCAAAGGCGATAATGGCACGTCGCCGCTAGACATAACCGGCGCGCCAGTGTTTCAAATCGCACTGGCCACGTCGCCCGAAGCCGCATGGAGTGCAGCGGAACGCGGTCTATCCCCTGCCGATCTGGCCATGCATGTGGTGTTGCCCGAAGTGGACGGGCGGCTGTTTGCTGGGGTGGCATCGTTTAAGGAAGCAGGCCTGCGCGACCCGGCCTTGGAATTTGCGCGGATGGCGCACAAAGCTTTGCCACAGCGCATCCGTGCCATTGCGGGCCATGTCGATGGGTGGATCAGGCTGGCGCAGACACCTGCGAGCAAAAAACGCGCTGTGTTTGTGTTGTCGACCTATCCGGGGCGCGATTGGAATATGGCGCATGCTGTGGGTCTTGATCCGCTGGCCTCGGTCGAAGCGATGCTGGACGACTTGGCAGAGGCCGGGTTTGAGACCAAAGGTGAGGCGCACCTGGATCTTGCTGATGGTCTGTTGAACTCTTTCATCGACTGGCCAATCGAGGCCTATCAAAATGCGCTGAAATCCCTGCCGCAAGCTTTGCAAGACGATCTGGCAGACACGTGGGGGGTGCCACAGGATGACCCTGACCACAAGGATGGCATGTTCCAATTTGCGGCCCTCCATCGCGGCAAAGCTTTGGTTGCGTTGCAGCCCGAACGCGGCATTCCAGACAAGCGCGATGACGAATACCACGACCTGTCACGCACGCCGCGCCATGCGTATGTGGCGTTTTATTTGTGGTTGCGTCATGCGTTTCAGGCGGATGCTTTGATCCATGTCGGCGCGCATGGCACGTTGGAATGGTTGCCGGGCAAATCTGTGGCCTTGTCGAATGAATGCTGGCCCGAAGCCTTGATTGGCAATCTGCCTGTGATCTATCCCTTTATCGTCAACGACCCCGGCGAGGCCGCGCAGGCCAAACGCCGGATTGGCGCGTTGACCTTGGGCCATGTACCACCACCATTGAAAGCCAGTGCGGCACCCCAACGATTTGCCCGCCTTGAGGGTCTGCTGGACGAGTTTTCCAATGCCGACGGTCTTGACCCAAAGCGACGCGATCGGTTGCAAGATGACATTCGCGATGAGGCGCAGGCTTTGGGATTGGGTGAGGAATTGGGCCTTGATGGGGCGACATCCTTGGCCGAGACCCTGACCCGGATCGACACGTTTGTTTGTGACATCAAAGAAAGCCAGTTTGGCGACGGGTTGCACATTTTTGGGCGCGCGCCCGAGGCGTCCGGCAGCTTTGACGCGACCCCATCTGCTGATGCAGAGCGCACCGCGCTGATCGACGCATTGGCCGGCAAGCGGATTGCGGCGGGCCCGTCTGGGTCACCCTATCGCGGACGCCACGACGTGCTGCCGACGGGGCGCAATCTGTATACCACGGACCCGCGATCTGTGCCATCTCGGGCGGCCTATGCGCAAGGGGTGAAGCTGGCCGAAGAGCTGGTGCGCAAGCATTTGCAGGACGAAGGCGATTTCCCGAAGAACCTGATTGTCGACCTTTGGGGCTCGGCGACCATGCGCACGGCGGGCGAAGAATTTGCCATGGCGCTGCATCTGTTGGGCGCCAAGCCGGTCTGGGATGAGGGCAGCGAGCGGGTGTCGGGGGTGGAAATCCTGCCGATTGCCATGTTGGAGCGGCCTCGGGTGGATGTGACTTTGCGGGTGTCGGGCCTGTTCCGTGATGTGTTCCCGACCCTGTCGTCGCTTTATACGCAAGCGGTGAAGGCATTGGCAGCGCGCGATGAGGCGGCGGATTGGAACCCGTTTGTTGGGCGTGTGACTGCGCCGCGCGTTTATGGTCCGGCACCGGGCAGTTATGGGCTGGGCATGGGGCACAGTCT
>ERZ1046740.2020-NODE-2020-length-13515-cov-4.470877_pt1 | contig 13515 bp, 9 predicted proteins | sample MGYA00383093_ERZ1046740 | MGnify/ENA primary metagenome ERZ1046740 (study PRJEB29581, sample SAMEA5548363) | metagenome | biome: marine; feature: coastal; material: water | depth 25 m | study: Short-term variability in the microbial, nano- and picoplankton...
AGGGCATAATTGTATCTGATTTGAGGTCGATTTCTTCCTTCACGGGTATTCCAAATGGTAGATCAAACATATTCTTCACCTCATGCTATTTCTGCAATTAGGGCTCTATCTCTATCGATGCTATGGCGCCAACGAGCTAATTGGCCACCTTCGCCTTCCAATACTAGGACTAAATCACTTCGAATACGATCGATAACCATACGCTTATTACCCTCGCACCAAATTTCTTCAAGAGAACCGGCAGATGCTGCTTCAGTCACCATTTGGCAACTTTTTACAAGGCTATCTGCGGCATCGGGAGATGGTATATCTCCTGCATTACCGACCGATGCGACCAAGCATCCAAGGTTGTCGAAAAGGAATGCTTGCTCAACGCCAGGTAGTGAGCAAAAACCTGTGAGTACCCTATGTAACATCGTCACTCAAGACTTGGCAGGTTGCAACCGGCTTCAAGAAGTTTGGGTTCTATCGCCGCTCGCAGGGTGATTTGTGGGCCCATTTCAAATGGCCAACTGGACTACATTTTACATCAATACTAAATATTAATGTGAATTTACCAATTGGATTATCGATTATTGCAATTGAAAATAATCACACCAGAGGTATCTTATCGCCAATCACTTGGCACGGTTATGTCCGGCAGTATCGTAATTCCTCGGTGCTCCAAATGCCCACGTGATGCCCTTGTGCATCAGGCCTACAGTGGTAGGAGTCTGTGTGGCATTCATCTCGAAGAGAGTATGCGCAAGAAATTCAATCGTTCTTTGAGAGAACAACTCTATATCCCCAAGGTTGAACAATTTACGATTCTCGTAGCAATATCCGGAGGTAAGGATTCAGCGGTATTACTCAATAGCTTACATCAGTCGATAGGCAAAATTCCTCATGTGAGATTAGTCGGAGGTTGCGTTGATGAGGGAATAGCAGGTTATCGTTCGCCATCACTGGAATGCGCACGCCAATTATGCATCGATCTTGGAATTGAATTTGTGACCGTTAGTTATCCTGAACTTGGTTTTGAGGAAATGGACAAAGTTGTCGTAACTATGGAAGAGATTGGCGAGAAAAAATCTCCATGTTCATATTGTGGCGTATTTAGACGCCAAGGAATAAATCATCTTGCCAAAAGTGTTGGAGCAGAAGTTATTGCGCTAGGACATAATTTAGATGATATGGCACAGACTATTTTGATGAATGTGCAAAATGGTGAGGTGGAGAGAACTTTGCGTTTAGCACCACATACTGGCACCCCTAAGGATGGAATGATTCCTCGGATTGTACCTCTACGCTGGATTCCCGAACAGGAGATTCATTTACTCGCATTGTTCAATAATTTACCAATTCATCACGAGGAGTGTCCGCATGGAGGTATTGCCCTACGTTTTAGACATCGAGAAAACATTGCTAAAATGGAAGCGGATATTCCTGGAACTAGGCATAGTCTACTTCGTTTTGCAGATGGGATAAAAGCATTACACAGAGGCGATACAGAATTCCCTATCAATGACCCAGTGCCCTGTGAAAGATGCGGTGAAATGAGTAGTATGAAACTCTGTAAATCGTGTGAAATGAAAGACACACTAGGATTAACTTCAGATTAATCGTTCGACTAAATCATTTATTTCCTGTAACTTACCGCAATAATGACACCTTATCTCAAGTGGATCACGTGCTACGATTAGTAGGCGATGTGGCAATGGTTCTCTGCTATTGGATGTGATACAATTAGAGAAGGAACAGCGGGCTACATTGGTAATCTCTTCACTCAAGTTAATAGTCAACTTTTCAGCTACTGAATAGGCTCTGATAATTGAAATGGAAGCATCAGGTGCAACTAACGCTAGACGGTCTAATTCGTTTTGATTCAACTCTCGGTCTTCAACTTTTATTATGTCCTTTGACACCAGTTTCTTACTTGGAACATTCATCAATAATGAGACTGGATTCGACATTACTCCACCAATGCCAAGCATCTTGAGGACGGTTAGTGACATTCCTCCAGGGACGTGGTCGATGACCGTTCCGTTGCGAATCGCTGTTACTCTGCGCATACTCTGTTCATTTGCACTCATCCAATCACCTCCGAGGCTGCGATTACATCTTCTGGAACGCCGACTCCCAAAAGCCAACACATCAGAGACATACGTGTTACTACACCATTGAATGCTTGTTCGAAATAACGCGCATAACGAGTTTTATCAACACTTGGATGAATCTCTTCTACTCTTGGAAGGGGATGCATGATAATCATCTCAGATTTTGCATCATCTAAATCTCTTGCATGAAGTTTGTATGCGTCAGCAACTTTGAGATATTCATCTTCATCTGGAAATCTCTCTTTTTGTATACGAGTCATGTATATGACATCGGCTTGGTTTATCTCCGATAGCAAATCCTCTGTTTCTTCGACATCTCCTCCTTGATTGACAATGTCTGCAATAATCTCAGTAGGCATACTCAATGATTTTGGACTAGCGAAAATGACTTTGCAGCCAAATCTAACCAGAGCGTGGGAAAGAGAATGAACAGTTCTGCCGTAACGTAAATCTCCAGCCAATACAACTCTGAGGTTTTCCAATGTCCCATGAGCTTGACGAATTGTGAATAAATCTAGCATTGTCTGAGTCGGGTGATGCCCAGCACCATCGCCGCCATTTAGAATTGGTACTTTACAGGCATCAGCCGCATATTGAGCCGCACCTTGCCGTGGATGGCGCATTGCGATTATATCGGAATATCCATCAATCATTTGAATTGTATCGTAAAGTGTTTCACCTTTGACCACAGAACTATTTTTGACATCGCCGAGGTTGATTACATCACCCCCTAATCTTTTCATAGCCGTTTCAAAAGACATTCTTGTTCTGGTGCTCGGCTCGAAGAAAAGATTACCTAAAATACGGCCACGTAGAAGTGGTAAGTATCTTTCACCACAAGCGATTGGTAGTAATCTCTCGGCATCATCGAGTATCGAGATTATCTCTTCATTGGTCAGGTCTTCCATAGTTATTAGGCCCGGCATCACTCTTCCCCTTCAAGGGCTTGTCCCGAAGACGGACTTGAACATTGCCACACAAATGCCCATGCCATTGATGTGGTATTGATGAGAGCAGGAGGCATGCGCCGAGTTCTAATCATCTCGGTTCTTGTTCTTTCAATGGGTTTTGCAAATGTCTCTGCAGATGATGTTTCACCGCTAAAAATAGCGATAGAAGATCCATTTAATTCTACCATTGGTGGATGTGATATCGAAATTAGAGATGCTTGGTCTCAAGCATTAGTCACCACGGTTATTTCTAGTTCTGATGATTTCTCTTCATTTGATATTGATAGAGGAAGGACCTATTCAATAACGGCTCAGTGTACTGATTATGCTGTTGATTGGCAGATGCCTATAACCACCCCGCTAAGCGGTAGTAGTATCGTAGTAATCGATGCTCATTCAGAAGTTGAGGATTTATTTTCACTGAACGGAATTGGTGAGGTAGATATCACAGCGAACGGGACACTCTGGTCGAGTACAGTACATGTAAATGGCACTGTATCGGTTCGTGCACCTAGTGGAATCAACTTGATTATCAGTGGCGATGGAGGGCATGTCTATCGAAACACTGAATCAAATATAGCTATTGCAAATGAATCTACAACTTTCAATTTAACAATGCCAACAGGATGGAATGAGACCAATGGTTTACGTCTTGTTCATTCTGTAAGTGGCGAGGTAATGGAAGTTGATGAATCGTTGAATTTCACCATTGGCACGGAAGGCGGTGGATGGTCTGCGCAAGTTACACAAAACTCGAGAGGCATAGGTGAGAAAACTTGGCCACCAACCGATTTGTGGTTAGAACAACAAATAGACGCTGAGACTAATAACGGTAGTGCTACATTAGAGATAATCGATGGAATTGGAGCAAATGAACAGACAAATGCTACATGGAATGCAAATCATATTTTTGATCTCAGCGTAGGAATACCATTACTACCAGGAATGAATGCAGGGATTGAAAGTCAAGTAGAACGTTGGTTTGCAGGTGATGTAAATGCTTTAGAAGGTTTGATTGAATCTATGACCTATGGCGATTCAATCAATTCATTATGCTGCACTTGGGACCTTCAACCGTTTACTATTGGCAATCTGGTAATTGAGTCTAATATCGATTTTGATAGCGGATACTGGGGATGGAATGAGAGTGCGGACTTATCTGGCCCAAGGAGGCATATTTCTCTAGCAAGACTAGGTATTGTATTTGCAGATGACATAAGGCAGCAAACACCTCTGCGAGTAATTCTTCCCGATGATTGGCAACATCTATCTTCTCCGGCTTTAGAGTGGTTTGATGGTAGCCCTGAAAATTTTGTAGTAAACAGAGACCAGTCTTCAATCATTGGTGAATTGACCATAACAATAGGGCAAAATGAAGCACCTATTGTCTCGGTTGCTGGAGCGGTTCTCGCTCATGAGAAAAATCACGATTTTATTGCGCAAATCAGTGATTCACCACTCTCATCTCATGATTGCAGTTGGGACATAGGCGGCATTCAGAGTAATAATAGCGTTAATCTTTCACAATTTCCAGCAGATAGTAATCTTTCAGTAGAATTGATTTGTAGTGATGACGGAGGACTGATTGGACAATGGCAAGGCGAGTTTTTACTCGATGATGAAGCACCGGTAATCCATGAAAGTTTAGACGTGATATCTTATTCTCCTGGCAGTATATTTGAATGGATGTTGAATGTGAGTGATGATCACGATGAAAACCTAGACATAACCTGGACTAGTAATAAGACCTTGAATTGGTCATATTCTGGGCAATTCCTTAGCACATCTTTCTTTGTTGACTCTTCATTAAATTCTGCGACTGATACTTTAGAAGAGAGGCATTTACAACGACAACCAATTCATTATTCTCTGGCTGTTGAAGTGATAGATGATGCTGGACATATCAGTAATGCAAATTGGATAGTAGAATTACTCGATAGTTCAGGACCGATATTAATCCCAGTGTTAGAAGCGAAAATAAATGATACATGGATAGAAACCAACGAGTTTACATTTGGTGAAGAAATACGTATGAATCTAAATCAGAGTTTTGACGACTATGATACAATAACAGAACTTAATTTTGTTTTGTTTAGTGAAGAGTTTGGTCGATACAGTCTTTCATGGGATGAAATAAACAATTATTCCTTCCCATTACTAGCTCCTGGGATTCATAATTTCATAGTGATTGTAAGCGACAATAGTGGCAATTTGGCGAGTAAATACGTTGAAATCTCAGTAAATCCACTTAATGGTAGCCAACTAGGGATAAGCATGATCGGCAGTAATGCTGATATCGAAGTCGGAATCAATCGTCTATACATAACGGTAGAAAACGGTCTCGGCTCTCCAGCCATATTCATGGTATGTCATGCTGAAAACTGTATTCAAAGTGCGATTGCAGGTGCGACTTTTGCAGGTCCTGCTACCTCCGAAGTGATATTGGATGTTGAATTAGGCTGGTGGGAAAGTGTGGAATTAGAATTATCTTGGGCAGATGATTTAGGTAATGAGGCTACTATTTATCACCCAACAGATATGGCTAGCGGCTCTGGAATCGGGTTGCTGGAACTAATTGTGGCTACCATTGCCTTAGCAGTGGGAATATGGTTTATCGGACAGAAGAAGAAACCCCTCTTTTGAAGTCAATGACGGATGTGGTTAGGTCATGGAGGAGGTACAATCGGTTGAGTCAGCCATGGCTCGTGAGTCGAGTAAGATTCAACAACGAGTCGAGAAACTATCTGCATTTTGTGCCTTGACATTAATCGCAGCAGCAATTTCTCTTGCTTGGCCTAGTCTTAATAATTCTACAGATGAATCTACTGCAAAGGTAGGAGGGCTCGGTTTAGCCGTCTTGGTACTAACATGGGGAATGTTCGTTCAGGACCTAGGTATGGATGAATCGAAATCGAGAACAAGAATCGGCTCTATTGCTGGCATTGCTTGGCTACCATTGGTTTTGATGGGCATGCGTTATTCCGATGGAAGTACAATAGAAACCGGTGGCGGTGTACTGATAATACTGACAGGATTTATCCTCAGGAGAGAAGAAGGTCAAATTCTAGTTGGTGGTTTAGAAGTACTTCGATTTAAATCAGTAATGGACATTATTGGCTTGGTTTGTGGTGTTTCCGTCGCATTGATGGGTGGAATCTCACAAACGATAATCTACGCACAGTGGTCACTGATAATCTTGACATTTGCACTGATAATTCGCTCATGGATAAATGCCGATGAGAACAGAGAATTACGTAAGGAGTTTACAAAGAGACTAAACTCACTTGAATATAGAATTTTAGAATTGAGGACGACTGGAGCAGCAGTAGATCAGGCAGCAAGTCTGATAATGACTGCAAATGAAGAAGGCTACCTTGACCTGGATTTCGGCATGAGTATTCTTGATAATGCCGAAGAAGAGATAGAACGATCCCTGTCTTTAGCAGATGATGTTAGTGCCATCCAAGAAGATGCATTAGAGCACATGATCAAGGCTGAAGGAATTGCCCCGATTATCAAGCGCCCTCGCAAGGCGTATGAGATGGGGGAAAGAGAGGTTGTTCTTGGTAGTCTACGGGAAGGAGAATCACTATTTCGTCAAGCAAAGCGTCGAGCGAATGAAGTTATTCGCTGGTGGCAACTAGCAGAGAATGCAATTGAAGAAGGGTCTAAACTTCTATCTGGTAGGGATGGAGAGGAAATGCAAAACCTTCGAGATTTGTTAAAGGAAGCAAAAGAAAAGTTGGAAGCAGAAAAGCCACAAAAAGCCTATGAATATGCTACAGTTATTCCGATACAACTTGAAGGAGCGGATGTTGCTACCGATCAGGCTGAAGAACGTCTTGCCGAAGCAGCAAGGCAGTTGAAGGCAGCAGAAGGTCTTGATTTGGTAGTGCTTACTTCACGTTTAGAACAAGCAGAAGAATCATTTGCTCAAGGAAATTATTCCCTTGCTTCTGGACTTGCAGATGGTGTTCTAAGGGAATTGGTAAAAGAAAGAGAAGCTATGGATGATGTTCGTAGAGCATTACGTCAGAAGAAGCATCTGATTGAACGATGGAAAGATCGTGCAGATAGAGATGTATGGCAGTCGAGATTTTCTGATATAGAATCAGCGGTTGACGAATTGCAGTGGAGTCATGCAGCAACATTACTGCAACGCTTGACTTCTGACTTAGATTCTGAAGGTAAAGCGAGTGAAGAGGCGTTAGAATTACTTGAATATGTTCAGGGTGAATGGAAAATACTTAGAAATCAATGTGAAGCATCATCAATTGGTGTAGGTGATGAACAAAGAGTCGCAACCGAGCGAGAAGTCGCTTTGGCACTCGAGGCCCACCAAGAATCATCAATAGAGAAAACCCTCCAGCATCTTGCAACAGCAGACGGTTTGATGGAGAAATTGAAGCGCCGTGTTTAATCAGTCTAGTAGTCCTGCTTTTCTACAAGCCGGTATATCTATCCAGCCAGGGAAACCAATGTCAACAGGCATATTGCCAATAGTGGTTATCAGACCTGAATGAAGCAGATGATTTCCAAGAGGGATTTCCTCCTGCCAATCATGACGCTTCCAATATTTCTTCGATGTATTTGTACTTTCCATCTCTGCCCTGATAATCCAAGCATTTGCATCCCAGATATGCTTTTTTAACTGTGTAGTCGTATTTACAGGAGCAGGCTTGACAGTGTGGGTTTTGGGCCACGTAGTCTCCCATTCGTCACTAGTTTCATCAAACCAGCATAATCCAGTAGTTTCTACTTCTGGTAAATCGACTTCATCTTCCATACCAAAGTGACGAATTAACCATCTTAGATGCGGGTGACGCGATGAATGTTCTGCACATTCGAGAATGATTTTCTTTGTGATTTTCTCTTCTCCCAGATCATAATGACATAATGCTCTGGCTATATGGCCATGAGTCCAGCGTTCAATTCCTGAAGTATTCATCCATGCCATTAATTTGTACAAGGCCTTTTCACTTTCACCAAAAGATCTCATGCGAGCAATATCGCCAAGAATTATGACTCGACCTGGTCCATCATTACGCCAGGGTAATTTACCCAATGGTTCACCGTTTTCCCATCTTTCGATTAATTCGATATTTCTTCTAGTCAATGGATCGACTTTCAGCATTCCTAAAGACTCGACAGGTAATTTCCTTGCTGGGTTGATTATCGAAGCCATCCATTGAAGCCTTGCCTCTTCAACACCTTCGCCTTTGAGTAGATTAATTCGTGGTGCAGCCTCTCTTGAGTCACGTTGGGATATAGAAGCAGCGAGAAGGATTTTTCGTGCGATTTGTTCTTTTTTACCAGAACGAAGTGCTAGAACCGATATTGCAACTTGCTCTGCTTCATCCCATCGACCTAGTCCTGCAAACAGGTCCATGCTAGCTTCAACACGCCGTGAAAGTGTCAACCCCTCGACACTAGCTTCTCCAGCATCTTCGTAAAGCGCTTGTAATTTTATTACAGCACGGTGCCATGAATCTCGTGCAACCATTTTCGAGAACGGTTCTTGTTTGCGAAAAATCGCTTTTTCATAAATAGCCATTTTTGCGCGTTCCTCGCCGACTCTAGCGTCAATTTGTATGTTATCGAGCGATTGATTGAATTTACGAGAACGTGCCCAGATATAGAGGAATGCAATTTGTCCACCAGATGCTAACATCCAAGTCAACTCTTCAAGAGCATCTTTTTGCATTATGCTACATACACTATCTTCCCATGAACCACAAGCGCTGCCTTTTGGAAGAAATGTAGAGTCCCAGAACGTTAACATCGCTAATGCCAGTAAGAGCATAGAGAGACCAGCGAAACCGGTGAAACAGAAGTTTAACACCTTTGCTTGCTGACTTTTTTCAGATCGAATCAATCTTGAATCTGCTAATTTTATGTTACCATAGCCGGACACATCAGAAATATTGAGGAATAGAATACGAGCGACTTCGTATACGAAAAGGAATCCAACGATAGCGACGTTAAACAAGAGGAAAAGAAGTACGCCGGTTACCAGTGGGACGCGAATGCCGGACTCTGTGATGAAAGAGAATAACTCAATGGCGTAGAACCCAATTATTCCTCCTTCTTCCATAATCGTTGCCTGTGGACGGTACTCTGGTAAGTCTAGTACCTGTTGCGAGTGGGTGAAAAGAGAGGGGTCAATCAGAATTAGAACCAATGAAACCAAGGTGTTAATCGCGACATATGGCATTACTGCTGCGTTGTAAAATACCAATTGTGCAACAATTTGTTCCTTTGCAGTTGGCTTATCTGGATGGAATGGGCTAGGTTCGCCATTGCCTAACATCTTACTGCTAGCCCTCAAAGTACCCCAATTAGAACCGAGGATACGACCATATGCAATCACACTTGGTAGGAAGGCAAAAAAGGCGATAAGGGCTATTCGATGGGATATTGCAACATCCGAAAACCCAAGTAAGTATGCAACTATGCCAGTCAGTACAAACCAGCCGATGGTCAAGGCGATACCCATTGCGATTCTCCCACTCGAAGAATCTTGTAGAGTTGCTTTAATTTGACCCTGCGGGCGAATTATCTGGGCGGTTAGAGAGGTACCAGCACTGATAATAGCAGGTAAAATAATCAATGCGAGTCCAATCATTAATGAAATTGAATCATATGCCGAAATAATTCTCAATTGTAGTAATAAGAATTCAATCATGATGATAATTGCACCGGTTAAGGCCATTGTATAGGCAATTACTCCGAATCTCATACTCGGTGAGCGTAGTAATTCCTTTGCATCTTTCTTGTCTTTAGTTATGGTATGGACTTCATAGCGTAATGGACCAGTTGGGAAAGCAACTTGCAAACCAGCTAATGATTTTGGTACGAAAAAACGGAAGAAAGCATATGCAAAACCAATTGATAGAACAAGTGGAATAAATGACCACAATGTGACATCATGAGTGATAAGTGGAGATGCGTACTTCATATCTCACACTCACCAACTGTTTCATTCTGTTACCAAGGAAGGCACTGCGACTTTATCATCGATTTCTTCACAAATATTGGCGATAAAAGAATCAAGCGCCACATCTGCACTTTGATTACCGTTACGTGCTCGAATTGAAACGGTTCCATTCTCCATTTCCCCATCACCAACTATGACCATATAAGCCGGATTCATCTTGCGATGACTACGTATTTTTTTACCGATAGTAGCATCGGAATCATCGACTTCAACTCGAATGCCAGAATCTCTCATTTTGCTAGCGATTTCATTTGCATAATCAGAATGCTTCTCTGAAATAGTGATAATGTGAACTTGAGTTGGCGATAGCCAAGTGGGGAATTTCCCAGCGAAGTGTTCGATTAATACGCCACAAAAACGTTCCATTGAACCAAAAGGTGCCCGGTGTATAACAACCGGTCGATGTAATTCTCCATCAGATCCTTTGTAATTCAAATCAAATCTTTCTGGTAGATTATAGTCGACTTGCACCGTTCCTAATTGCCATTCTCTGCCAATTACCTCCTTGACGATAAAGTCGATTTTAGGACCGTAAAAAGCAGCCTCTCCTGGCTCTTCAGACCAATTGACTCCAAGACTATCTGCAGCCTTACGACATGCATCTTCGGCTCGATCCCAGCGTTGAGATTCCCCTACATATTTGCTGGAATCAGGGTCTCGCAAACCAACACGCACTCGATAATCAGACATTCCCAATGCTGCGAAGATTATCTGAACCAATTCAATACAACCTAGAACTTCACCGGCAATTTGGTCTTCAGTAACAAAAAGGTGAGCATCGTCTTGAGTAAAACCACGGACCCTTGTCATACCAGAGATTTCTCCGGTTTGTTCCCAACGATAGACTGTACCGAATTCAGCAAATCTCAATGGCAAATCACGATATGATCGTGCTTGACTAGAATATATTTTGATATGATGCGGACAATTCATTGGTTTGAGCATATATCCATCGATATCGCCACTTGCCATCAAATTGGACAGTTCGCTGCACGAACAACCATCATCGGATAATTTTTTCATCAAATCCTTTTCGACTAATGGGGGATATTGACTATCTTGATAATAGGGGAAATGGCCACTTGTGCGATAGAGGTCCAACTTACCAATATGCGGGGTGTAGACCTGATGGTAACCTTGTCTTGTCAGGTGTTCAGAGATAAAGTTCTGTAAAACAGTTCGAATAATCGCTCCTCGAGGTGTCCAAAGAATCAGACCTTGGCCAACATCCTCATCGACATGAAATAATTGTAAATCCTTGCCCAATTTACGATGATCACGCTTCTTAGCCTCTTCTAGTGCGGCCATTTTAGCCTTTAGCGCTTCTTTACTCGCTTCGACCAAGCCATAGATTCTAGTAAGTTGTTCACGGTTTTGATCCCCGCGCCAGAAAGCGGAAGATACCGAGGTCAGGCGCACATGCATTAGTTTGGCAGTTGAATGAACGTGTGGTCCTAGGCACAAATCATACCACTCGCCTTGACGGTAGATGGTTGAGCCATCACCATCCTCTAATTTATCAGAGATTATCTCTAGTTTGTATGGATTGGTAGCAAATAGGTCTGCGAGTTCTTCCTCACTACATTCAACTCGCTCAATAGTTAAATTATTACGAGCCAACTCATGCATTTTCTTTTGCACTGCTTTCAAATCACTTTCACCAAAACCATCAAGATTAGCGAAATCATAGTAAAAGCCACGATCTATTGCTGGTCCAATAGTTGGTTTAGCATCTGGATAAAGTGTAGTAACCGCTTGAGCGAGGAGATGCGCTGCTGAATGGCGCATTACATGTATTCCATCTTCTGATTCCGCACTAATCCCGTCAATCGAACAATTTTCTGATATTATGGTAGAGAAATCCATTTGTTGCTCATCTATGAAAGCTGCTACACATCCATGCTTTCTACCGAAGATATCTATCACTACTTCACCGGCTGTAATCCCCGAAGAATATTCGTTTACCTCACCGTCGGGCAGGGTAACTTGTATCATTGGCATGGTACTCTCCACCTCTGGGAGAATGTGCTCACTCATCACCTTGACGCTTAATATCACCATTCGACATCGATGTCATCACCAAATTCTGATGACGGTTTAGCTAATACTTCATCTTTTGAAACAGGCTTCTCCTCAACTGGAGCCTCTCGTTTTGGTATGATGATTTCACTTCGATTCTCAACAATATCTCTTTTCCCTCTAAATTCAGGTTCATCAAACTTTACAACTTGATTGACTTCTTCAATTTCTTTCTGCTCCTCAGGGGCATTTTCATCGATGGTTTTCATAGTTGCAAAACCCTTAGCCATAATCGCCTCAAGAGTCAACTCATCTTTGGCCATGTTCTCTCACGAGCGAACACACCAAATCAAATGTGCGCACCTTTTGTGCACAACAATGCGCATTGCAATTATGGTTAACCCCGATGCAGGACTAGGTGGACGCTTAGGATTCAAAGGCAGTGATGGTCGAGCTAAGGAAGCGAGAGCTGCAGGGGCAAACGATAGAGCAGGGCCACGAATGTCTCAGTGTTTAGAAGCCATGAAATGCACTGGAATAGAATTCCTTGCTCTCGACGGAAGGATGGGTGGAGATTGGATTAAGGGCGATTATTCGTCACTTGGTAACACGCCTGATGAGACCTCGGCCAGTTCGACCAAGGATTTCATCTCTCAATTGCCAGAAATCGATCTATTACTATACGCAGGTGGCGATGGAACCACACGAGATATTGTTGAAGCATTAGATGGTAAAGAATTACCAATGGTTGGAGTTCCAGCAGGTGTAAAGATGCATAGCGGTTGTTTCGCTACAACCCCTAAAGCTGCAGCAGAGGTTGTTTGTGCATTTGTAAATGGAGAATTATTGACTGGAAGGACAGAGGTACTTGACCTTGATGAAGATATTTATCGCAGTGGAGAATGGAAAGTCCGTATGTATGGTGAGGCTTTCACACCTTCATCACCAAAATGGATGCAGGGAACGAAGGAACAAGTTGAACGTGAGAGCGAAATCGAGACCATTGAAGCAATGTCTTCACACATCGGGGATTTAGTCGATGAAAATTCGGATTTAATGATGATTTGGGGTAGTGGCGGCACACTAAAACAAATGGGTAATTTTCTTGAATACGATCTGACTTTACTCGGCATAGACATATTACATCAGGGCGAGATATACAGCGATCTTAATGAAAAGCAATTGCTACATCGAATCGAAGCGCATGAAGGTAAGAAAATACTACTTCTTTCTCCTATGGGTGGTCAAGGGTTCTTGATAGGGAGAGGAAATCTACAATTATCACCCGATGTCTTACGAAAAATAGGTCTAGACAATATTCTCGGAATAGCGACGCCTGCAAAATTGCTCGGATTAAACCAATTGAGAATCGACTCAGGCGATACCGAGTTAGACAATCAATTCAGAGAACGTCGTTTCATAAAGATGCTACAGGGCTATCGAACAACGAGAG
>ERZ1046740.2024-NODE-2024-length-13492-cov-3.954082_pt1 | contig 13492 bp, 9 predicted proteins | sample MGYA00383093_ERZ1046740 | MGnify/ENA primary metagenome ERZ1046740 (study PRJEB29581, sample SAMEA5548363) | metagenome | biome: marine; feature: coastal; material: water | depth 25 m | study: Short-term variability in the microbial, nano- and picoplankton...
GCCGAGGGGTCTGCAATTGCCATTTCACCAATTTGCGCGAAGACTTCATCTTGTTCAAAAACAGATGAAAGCGCGTGCGGAATACCGATACGTTCTCTGAGCGTAACAACCCAATTCAAAAAGTCGGAAAAACTCGGCTCAACACCGATATAACCGGCTAACCTTGCAATCTTTTCATCAATAGCGCTTTGGTTAGCCTTTAGTACGAAGGGCATCAATATCGCATTAAGTAGTCCATGATGTGCGTCATACACCGCGCCCAACGGGTGCGCCAGGGCGTGCATAGCACCAAGGCCGCGTTGAAAAGCAGTTGCGCCCATTGTTGATGCTACTAGCATATTAAGGCGCGCATCTATATCGCTGCCATCTGCAACAGCCGTTTCAATATTGTGGCGTACCAAGCGAATACCCTCCAGCGCGATACCTTCTGCCATTGGATGAAAGTTCGGTGCGCACCACGCCTCTAAGCAGTGCGATAACGCGTCCATACCGGTTGCTGCCGTAATGTGAGGCGGCAGCCCAACCGTGAGTTCCGGATCTAAAATAACGCTGGATGGCAGCATCTTAGGATGAAAGATAATAACTTTACGTTGCTCAGCTTCGTTAACGATTAATCCAGCGCGTCCAACTTCAGAGCCCGTACCTGCCGTTGTTGGTATCGCGAGCATCGGGGCAATCAGATCAGAATCGGCGTTCTTTTCATTGTCACCTACATCTTCTAGGTCCCATAAACTGCATTTTTGTCGCGCGATCAGACCGATAGCCTTGCCAGCGTCGAGGGCGGAACCACCGCCTAGCGCGACGATGCCATCATGGTCACCCGCCAGGTACTTGGCGACGCCATCTTCGATGTTCTGGCCCGTGGGGTTAGGTTTGATGTGACTGAATACGGCAATTGATAAGTTTGCCTGTAAGCATATGTTCTTAATCACTTGCATCATAGGTAAAGACACAATCCCCGGGTCAGTGACCAAAAGAGGCCTGTGCATGCGAAGTTCAGCGCACAATCTAGGTAATTCTGAGATGCGCCCTGCACCGACAGTGATTTGCGTGGGGTAGTTCCAGCTTGCGTTTATCATACTTGAGAAATTCTATTCCAATTTGTGAAACCAGCGTAGAGTACCAGAGTAAATCAAACTCGCTCATAGCCTCAAGGCTTTACCTGCTGTCAGTCTAGCTCTCTATGCTTTGTGGCAGCATGGCATTTGCTTTACGTCGAAAACAGGCGAAAAAACATAGAGGCATTTTGACAGTCAGATAGTCGTAGGTAACTTGCGTAACGACACTTTAGTTACGTGGGCAGACGGCTGATTTTCAACCGTGGTCAATAATGGGTAACAGAAATAATGATAAAAGCTAGCATGGACAATCAACAAGGCAGTGACACACGAAGCTTGGACGGGCAAAAGCGCTGGATCTACCCGATAGGAATTTTGATGAGCCGACTAGTTGCTAATACTGGAAGGTGTGTGTAAGTCGTCTTTCTAAATACACACAAGGCTGCGTAAATCGCATTACACACCACGTCGGCTTATCGGTAAATCACCAAAAACAGACCAGATTTAGACATTAAAAACTGATCTATTTTCGGTCACCAAGCTTAGTCTGACGACCTAACCTGGCTGATCATCAACAAGATGAAATTAGCGATAACCATACCAGCGACTGAGATCATAATATTATCGATCAACATGTTTACATGAGCCCCAACTACAGGAATCGCATCAAGAGAATTAGCGATGGTCGGAATAGCAACCGCCGCAACAGTGTAGGCCAATCTTGACAACATATCAGGCAAGGGATTCAAAAAGCCACTAACTAAACCAACAGTGACAAGTATCAGCGCCCAGTAAGGCATGATGTCTGGGACGATGGTTGCCCCCAAAGCGATTAAAACAGACAAAATAGTTAAGATTTGATTCGAGCTCATAGCACTTTCCTTATTTTTGTTATTAAGAAACCGCAACCTCAACTAACAACCTAGCATAGATTTATCGAAATCAAAAACCATTTCTCCTGTAAAAATAGGCTCTTTTTCTATCAAACAAGCTATTAAATCCGCGCACCCAATTACAGTAGGTTAGCGTTTTCGAGTATTTAGCGCGTTTTGAGTCGAAAAAAGTGGGTAGCACGCTCTATTGACAGCAGGTCACAAATGTTGGGAGCCGCGTAAACTCTACGTTTACAACAATTTCGAAGCGCAAACCCTCGCTTAATCATCGCCTCAGATTGTTGTTAGAGCAATGATGAGAAAAAGTCATTTTTGCTTTGCGGCTCTGATTTCAGTAAGCACGAAAGATTATTTTCAAAGGTCAAGCAGAGGACCTATTTAGCACTTTTCTACCTTTTTTTGTTTGGAAACAGCTATAGCAAAGTCAAAACCTACCGCTCGTCGCTCAGTGGGTTTTATTTTAGTCTATAAAACAACAAAGCCTTTGCAGACAAGCACTGGCGTTAGAGGACATCCTGCTTTTTCGCGCTGATCTAATCGTTAGACAGATTTGGCGGCCCGAAAATCAAGCCGCCAAGTTGATGGACTCTATAGATCCGCCATCACAACGTTTATGTTACGACTGTGCGCAGTGCGAAGACTGGCTACTCTTTTTTGAAATAAAGCAAACGATTTGCCGGGCGTATTACCTAACAACGCTTTCATATCTGCGGCACCCGAAAAGGCCACATGGTCACATCGCTATTGGCGCCGCCTTGGACCCGCCACAACCCATACGCACCTGTCATGCCACCTTCATTACTTCGGCCTTTCATAAGCTTCTCATACGCGGCCAGATACGCCGCTTCATCTGTGATATTCATCTGCCAAACAACGTAAACCGTATCTTTTGTGTAATCTCCTCCAGCCGCCAGCGTAACCATCAGTTGTTGTGACTTAAAATCAGCATGTTGAGATAACACAGCAGCCACATCGGACCACTCACGACACTGATTCATTGTGCCGAACGATTGGGTCATCGCTTTTGCATCAACAAAATTCCAGATAACCGAGTGAGTAATATCTTCATCGCCATTATTTGAGCATTGAGCGCTTCCCGATGGTCAAAGCGCTAAGCTGAAACTCACTCTGAGGTGCCTACCCGGCGCCCAAAGGTTCTCATTTGCACTATGATAGGTACGGTCCGCCAAATTCGCGCCAACAAACGTCATGGATACAGATTCGAACGGTTGAAGACGCAACTCAATGTCAACGACGCCATAGCCGGGATTGGTTTCAAGTTTGGCACCTCGTCGGGTCGCAACAAGTTCATTTGATTCCGACTCAAAACGCGTAACCAATAATGCCGCAACGGGCATATCTTTGATCATGGATGCGTATTCAGCGGAAATAGAACCTGACAGTTGTGGCACACCAGAGTCCCAGGTTTCAACTCCATCGTAGTCCTTGCGCCTTTTTAGCCATGTGATATTGCTGCGAAAAGCAAAATTGTCGCTCTGATAATCTAGTGACATCTCAACGCCATGACTTCTCGACTCACCTATGTTCTTGTAAACCTCATCTCTCGCGCCAATGCAGCCATCAGTTGGCAGACACCTCATGGCGTCGATGTAGTTGTTGGCGTTCGTTTGAAATAACACTGCATCAATTGACCACGCTGATGCCTGATACCGGTAGCCCAACTCAAGCGTCTCTGAAGTCTCAGGCAAGAGATTTGGATCTGGATTGACAAAAGTAGCGCCGGCAAAAGCGCCGATAACAAGATTAAAAAGACTGGGGTAGATGTACCCTTCAGAATAACTCGCCCTTAGCGCAGACGCTTCTGTCGGCGCATAGACAACCGCCAAGCTTCCCACCGTGTGATCGTCACTAAAGGATGAAAGATTGGCAAAGTGATTAGACACCTGCATCTCTCCATCTACCTTGTAAGTTCTCATACCTGGAAGAAATGAAAAGTTGCCAATATCGTATTCGAGTTGCAGGTACCATGCGAGACTACCAAGACGGGCTTCATCGAGTTGACTGCCAGACTCTGTGAGCACGCCGTTGGTTTCTACATCACGCAACCTATTTTGATTGACCTCGTCATCAACCCACTGCAATCCGGAGATTACCGACACACTTTCAGTCAGCAGCCAATCAGTCTGCAGGTTCATGCCATAACTCTCGAGTTGGCTAACAGAAATAATACTGGTATCGAGGTTGAGCCCCGGCGCCAAAGACATTGAAGGAAAGGTATTAAACTCTCGATCACTTAATTGCCTGTAAGCGTCAAATTTTAGAGATTGAAAGACCTCTGAGGCAGGGTCGTAATGATAGTCTACACGCACTTTTTCTCTGTCTCTCTGTGGCGCATCAATCACAAAGTCGAGAAAAGGCGGCGTAAATCTGACCACGGGCTCAACATAAACTTCTGACGCTGACTTGAATGTTTCGTAGCCTAGTCCAATCGTATGATTGCCTGTTGCGTAAGCGACAGATGAATTGAACCCGCTATTTTCATAGGCCGTTCGTTCAATTTGACCTACCGGGGTTTCGCGAAGACGTTGCTTATTATCGCTGCCACCCACATCCCAACTGAAGCTGGCATGGTCGCCAATAGCCTTATTACCGGCCAACTGCGCGCCGATGACCAGCCCGTTAGTCGCACCGTTATACGTCGTCCTTAGGTCGAATTCTACTGGGCGAGTCGCCTCACGCTGGGTGATAATATTAATCACTCCTCCCATGGCTCTGGGACCATAAAGCACAGAAGCTGGGCTACGCACCACTTCTATTCGTTGTATTCGGCTAGTATCTACCAACAGAGGTACACCAACTTCTCGGTGGTCCAAAAACTCTTGGTTGTCAATTAGTAGCGCAACCCTTCTTGCTTCCTCACCTCTTATTCTAATTCGCTTTTGGCCCGCCTGCCCCGCGTCAGTTATCAGAATACCTGGTAGTCTGCCAATAAGATCAGCAAGTTGGTCGTTAGTTGATAGCGCAATGTCATCGGCCGTCACTACATCTACAGAGTAAGGATTTACGAGTCGTATTTTGCTGTTGCGTGTCGCAGTTACGACCACCTCTTCCATCACTGCGATTTTCACTGAGAGATTATTTGCGCCTTGCGTTGGTACGACACTTTCAGCAAAAACTAAAGTGGGCAATGAAGACACGATAAGGATTAGCCTCGCCGTTTTGCGGGCAAACAACAAAACGAGCGTGCAACACCGACCTTTATTTAACCGATGTTTGAGATTGCGCATCAAGCGTCCTTACTCCATTCGATACGCGCATCATACGAGAGTCTTCACTTGGTCCCTTTGATCCGGGTCAAGGGTGCACCTTAATATTGCTACCACTCATTCTCGTCGTTTAAACGACATGCACGCGCAAAAAAGCCGTCAACAAAGTTTGTAAATTTGCTCACACGCATGTTTCGATTAAAACTGCAGGCAGTCACCCTTGAACCATTGGAGCAACAAATTGTCACTCGACGGTCACTGCCCACCGGCTTAACTTCTTTTGACCGACATCAATGTTGGTATAAAACAAGGTACGTATACTGCCGACCTTTGGTTGCTACGTGCTGACCTGAAATGAAAACCACGGCATTAATATTTCTACTGGCGTTTCTTTTGGCGGGAACTGCCGGCTCTTTTGCTCAGGCCCAAAAAACACCTGACGCAGCTATCAGTATCAAGCTGATCTCCGATCTGTTTCCGACAGCGTCTCGTGTTGTGCCAGTGCAATCTCCGGTACCGCACAGTATCGCGTTTGAAGGTACACACATCATCGGTTACGCCTTCTATTCCGACCTTATCGCGCCTATTCCCGCATATTCTGGCAAGCCAATACGCTCTCTCATTAGCATTAATGCCGATAGAACTTTTCGAAGTGTCAAAATCGTAAAACACGAGGAGCCTATTCTGGTCATTGGCATAGACGATCAGGCGCTCGCTACATTCCTGCTTCAATACAAGGGTTTATCCGCGGTTGAGCGCATTCGGATTTCCGGCGCTGGCCAGCCTAATTCAATCGATGGCATATCCGGTGCTTCGATCACAACGATGGTGCTAAACAGATCCATTCAGCTGGCAACACAGCAGGTGCTCCAAGCACACGCCTCGACAACAGACGCAGCGTTTAAGCAGCGAACAGTCGACTCACAACCTTATTGGCTAGCGGCCTGGAGTGAAAAAAAAGTTGAGCTTGTGTTTCTGGGCATTGGGTTAACGATACTGGTTTTCATATTACTTTTCCAAGATTGGGTCGTCACAAAACCTTGGCTGTTTTCAAGGCTACGGATCGGCTTTCTGCTTTACACCGTTTTCTTTATTGGCTACTACTGCCTCGGACAGCTTTCTTTAATCAACGTTGTCACCTTCGTCCATCTGTTAACATCCGGCTTCACTTGGGAAACATTACTATTGGACCCGGTTATTTTCGTTCTCTGGGGCTTCGTTGCCATGAGCATTTTGCTCTGGGGTCGCGGCGTTTTTTGCGGATGGTTGTGCCCATTTGGCGCAATCCAGGAACTCATGCATAAGCTTGCGCAATTTATCAAGATCAGGCCAATAGAAGTGCCTGGCATGGTTCACGAGCGCCTCTTGGCAATCAAGTACATTATTCTGGTCGTACTCGCCGGACTCGCCTTGAATTCGGTAACAACTGCGGCACCATTTATTGAGATCGAACCGTTTAAAACAGCCATCAGCCTTCGATTTCAACGAGAGTGGTATTTTGTCATTTACCCAGTCGCCGCGATCGCAATCTCGATCTTTACCACGAAATTCTACTGTCGCTATATTTGTCCACTCGGCGCACTACTAAGCTTCACAACTCGTTTTAAAATATTTGACTGGTTACGCAGACGGCCAGAATGTGGCGCCGTTTGCCACACCTGCGCCAATGATTGCAGTGTCCGCGCAGTCAACAACAAGGGCGAAATAAATGAGGCTGAGTGTCACTACTGCCTCCATTGCCAAACAACTTTTTGGGATGAGCACCGATGCCCTGTCATGGTGAGCAAAAGAGAACGCCGGGAGAGGCGTGAAAACAGACACACTGAAATACCTGTTAAGCGAATAGCTGGCTAGAGTTCACCCTGCTTGATGCAAGTCAACGTACCCCTGAATGACAGGCTTACACTATGTAAAATTTTTACTACGACTATCCGTTATGGGGGATATCAAAATGAAAAAACTGCTTTGTTCAAGTCTTGTCGTCATTAGCATGCTGTGTTCTACCGGCACAGTTGCTGAAGAGGCGATTGATCACCCGGGGGTTGATGGCGCAGAAGTACGTTACAAAGGCGCGCCTGTACCTATCTCTACAGTAAAAATGCGATTAACGCCCGGCGGGCCAGAAATTACTGAGGCGGAATATCAGGCCTCGTCGCGAATATTCTTCGAACGTTGCGCGGGTTGTCACGGTGTACTCCGCAAAGGTGCAACAGGCAAAGCGCTGACGCCAGACGTCACTTCAGAGCGCGGCACCGAATACCTGAAGGTATTGATTGCCTTCGGTACGCCGGGAGGCATGCCAAACTGGGGATCTTCTGGTGACCTGACGGACACTCAAATCGACGCGATGGCAAGATTTCTTCAACATGAACCACCGATGCCGCCGGAATACGGCATGAAAGAAATGTTAGCTTCGTGGAAGCAACTCATACCGCCAGAAAACAGACCCACTAAAAAGCAACACAAATACGACCCAGACAACATGTTCTCTGTCACTCTGCGAGACTCTGGACAGGTTGCAATTATCGATGGCGATAGTAAAAAAATATTGAGCATCATTGACACAGGTTATGCTGTTCACATTTCACGACCCTCAAACTCGGGACGCTACGTGTACACTATCGGTCGAGACGCCAAGATTGTTTTAATAGATCTTTTTATGAGTCCACCAGCGAAAGTTGCAGAAATTAAAATTGGCATGGAAGCCAGATCCGTAGAGACGTCCAAGTATCCTGGATACGAGGACAAACACGCAATTGCTGGCGCCTATTGGCCGCCGCAATATGTGTTAATGGAAGGCGATACCTTGGAGCCAAAAAAGATTGTCTCGACGCGAGGCATGACTGTAGATACTCAGGATTATCATCCTGAGCCAAGAGTTGCCGCTATTGTTGCCTCTCACGAGCATCCTGAATTTATCGTTAATGTTAAAGAGACGGGCAAAATACTCTTGATTGACTACAGCGATCTGGATGCCCTAGCAGTCACCACGCTTGAAGCAGCTAGATTCCTCCATGATGGTGGCTGGGATTCTAGCCATCGGTATTTTCTGACAGCAGCAAACAAATCTAACAAAATCGCTGTGGTCGATTCTAAAGACCGAGAAATGGAGGCCTTGGTTGACGCAACGGAAATTCCTCATCCGGGTCGGGGCGCAAACTTTCTTGATCCTGTCTACGGACCTGTCTGGGTAACAAGTGCGCTGGGTAACGCAAATATTACGGCAATTGGCACTGATCCTGAGAATAATCCCAAGAGTGCCTGGAAGGTTGTTCGAACACTTCAAGGCATGGGCGGTGGGTCGTTGTTTGTGAAAACACATCCAAAATCATCAAATTTGTGGGTCGATGCGCCATTGAACCCAGACACTTCAATCTCACAATCGGTGGCTGTTTTCGACATCAACAACCTGGATGCTGGCTTTGAGGTATTGCCGATTGCGAAATGGGCAGGAGTGGACACTGAAGGACCAGCGCGTGTAGTACAACCTGAATACAACAACAAAGGTGACGAGGTTTGGTTTTCAGTTTGGAATGGCGTAGATCAAACATCTGCGCTAGTTGTTGTCGATGACAAGACACGCAAATTAAAGAAAGTCATTAAAGACAAAAGGCTCAAAACACCAACGGGCAAGTTTAATGTCTTTAATACAAGAAAGGATGTCTATTAAACGCGCAGCGGATTCTTCTATATGAGGTAAGCGCACCGTCTAAAAGTACCCGAGGGTATTCTCATATCAACCGACATACCCTCGGGTGCAGTTATAAGAGAGATAAGGCTTCTGTGCTGGTAAGGTCGGTGTGGTAGCCTTATTTACCGCCTAACTACTGGCAACAAAATTTCATTTTTTCGAAGGAATGAGGGCATGAAGGGCGGATCGTAGCGGGCCCAAGTTGCCTCACCGGCTATCGCCCACGCAGGATTACTTTCCACTGCTTCGACCAACTGTTGCTTAAATTTGTTGTACCGGCTTTCTTTCCAACCGCCTTTGTACTTCATCACAGCGAAGGTGCCACCTGGCACTTCATGCACAACAACCGTCTTGAATAGCGGCTCAGGCAGGTCTTTAAGTTGATGTTCCGAGGGCATGTAAAAACGCACAATGTACCCTTCATCAGTTTCTTGCTGCGTCACGGGTGCAGTCATCGATATTTTTTGTTCCGCTACGTTCTTGCCGAAGATGTATCCGCCAAGGCGTTTAAATGCAGTATTTCCTACGTCGTTGAAGCCGCCCTGTACGAGTGTCTCAGCCACTACGTGGTTGGCGTACTCTCGAATTTCGTATTGACCATCGTCGCCCTCAGCCACGATGTTAAAATCAGGTTGCTCGATCGCCATAGCGGAGCTCGACAGGAATAAAAGGCATAGTAGTCTAATCATAACAATCTCTACGACATGTCAGATCGTTTGGATCACGTTTTGTTTTTTGAAAGCAGATATCCGCAACGACTTAGTCATCAATGGTACAATGTGTTTGACGATAAATATCTCGTTACTTGTCTAGTTCACCGCTCCAGCATTTGGTGTTTTTTATTTCATGAAAGCGTTCAAAATCATAGGAATTTTATTCGGCCTTATTTTACTAATCGGCGGCGGCCTCTATGTGACAGGCTACGGTGCTATGCTCGCGGGCTATGCTTTCGTCAATTATCAGCAGCCAAGAGGGGTTTTTGACCCTGAGCAAACTGTCGCACCTCCCGCTTATAGTGACAATGCATACTGGGCATCACTTCCCTCTATGGTTGACCCGGCGGATCTTGTGCCGGCAGGCATCCCGTCCGAACCACAAGGCGAGCGCCCGGTAGACACTTTCTTCATCCATCCTACGGGTTTTCTGACGTCGGGCAGTTGGACCTCGCCAATGGACCCTGATTCTGGCACTGAGGAGAACACTCAATGGATGATGGCCAATCAGGCCAGTGCCTATAACGGTTGTTGTAACATCTACGCGCCGCGTTATCGTGAAGCAAACATTTTCGTTTATTTTTCTACTGACCTCGAGCGCCGGGATGCGGTGCTCGGGTTTGCCTACGAGGATGTTAAAAGGTCTTTCGAGTATTACCTCGAACATTACAATGAGGGCCGTCCTTTCATCATCGCTAGCCACAGTCAAGGTACCCATCACGCTATTCGCTTGTTAAAAGAAGTAGTCGACTCTTCAGACCTACACCAGAGGATGGTTGCTGCTTATATCATTGGTGGCGCCATCATTCCGGTTTCACCCCGCTGGTTCGATGCAATGACGCATATCAAGCCCTGCAAGAGCGCAGAGGATCTTCACTGCGTCGTTCATTGGGACACCATGCCCGACGGCGCCAACCCAATGGAGCGCCCTGAGCCAAGCCTCTGCACTAACCCTCTGTCGTGGAAGGTCGACGAGGAAATGGCACAGGCATCACTCAATGCCGGTGCCGTAGCACCTGCCGGCATTTACAACGTGACCTTTGGCCAAAAAGAAGACTCATCAAATAACCAGGTCTTTGATAAGCTCTCAGCGCCTGTAAAAGGTCAAACATGGGCGCAGTGCAAAGACGGCTCATTGTTTGCCAAAGATCAAAAGGGTACGGCGTTTTTCGCCATGGGTTCAGACGACATGGGTACCTACCACGGTCTCGACTACGCGTTGTTCTATATGAACATACGTAACAATGCAGTACTGAAATCCAATTTGTTTATAGAACGTAAAAAACAGCGAAACGCAGACTAGATCATGACTGAATTACTCAATTTCCTCATCGCGCACGGCTATGCCGTTATCTTCGCTTGGGTCGCGCTTGATCAAGCGGGATTACCGCTGCCCGCCGTGCCATTGCTGCTCGCTGCTGGCGTATTGATTGGCATGGGTCAGATGTCTTTGCTACTGGTACTACTGACCGTGCTGCTGGCGTCCGTTCCTATAGACCTTTTCTGGTTCTGGCTAGGGAAAGTAAGAGGCTCACGCGTGCTACATCTGCTGTGTATTTTGTCACTTGAACCCGACTACTGCGTCAGAAATACTGAAAATATCTTCCGACGTCTGGGGCCCTTTGCACTCGTTGTCGGTAAATTCGTGCCTGGACTGCAAACACTTGCGCCCCCGATGTCTGGCTTGACCGGCGTGAGCGTCTCCCTCTTTCTTTTGCTCGATTCTCTTGGCGCTTTATTGTGGGCTGGTCTCTTTGTCTCTCTTGGCTTGATTTTTCACACCGAGATTGAATTGATCGTCGCCGCTGCCGCCGAGCTTGGGTTTGTTGCCGGCGCTATCGCTGCAGCTGTCGTTCTCGCTTACTTTGGCGCCAAAATCTACCATCGGCGGAAATTTATTAATTCGCTACGCATGCGCAAACTCACCCCGGAAGAAGTTTATCATCGCATTCAGAATGACGAAGACACACACATCATCGATCTCCGCCATGATTACGATATTGACGCGCTACCTCACCTTCTACCCAATGCGCTGCGTGTACCTATGGAGGCGATAGAGCAACATAAAAATCGCATACCCAGAGACAGTGACATCGTCCTGTGTTGTAACTGACCAGACGAAGCATCGAGCGCTCGTGTAGCCCTCAAGTTAAAACGCATCGGAGTTGAACGCGTCTTTCCCCTGCAAGGCGGTATTGATGCTTGGATTGCCTCTGGCTACCCTACCGACACGCCACATCGACCCGTTGTTAAGCGTTAAATTCTTGCGCGAAGCCGCACCCCGATAAACGGTGCTGCGTCGTACTTTACCTGCTCAAGTGTCGCGCCAGTCTCGTCAATCAGTTCAAACCTGCCGCCCCACTTCACGCCGCCATAAATCGAAAAACTTGTCACTGAGCCTACGGCGTAATCCAAGCTCGCAGTCAAAGGGATACTCCGTTCTTCTCCTATACGGTCTGTTGCGTCTAGCACATACTGATAGCGCTCTATTCCAATCTCACTGGTCAACTTCCATTTTTCGTTAAAGTCGTACGCTAGGCTTAGTCCGGGCCCTCTGCCGGCGCCAAGCCCGCGGCCAGTCGCCAGCGTCACCCGGTCTGTCATTTTCCAGTCGACGACAATGATCGGAAATGCGCTACTGCCACCGTCTAACTCGCTGAACCAACCAAACCCCGGTCCGATGGATAGCCTTTTTGAGACAGTCCAACTAGCGCCGAGTATCATGCCTTGCGTTTGCCCTGCGCGATAACTTGCCCCTTCTTCTGATGCACTGCGGATACTGGGTATCACAATTAAATTGGTTCTCGGCGCAGGTGCCAGACGTATTGGCAGGGACAGACGTCGCTCACGTATTCTGTGCCAAAGTGGCAAACCGCCGAGCGTTGCATCGCCGCTGTATCTGTAGCGGTTATCGGTGCTTGCGATAGAAATGCCAGCGCTGACATCTCGACTCCAGCCGTAACTGACACTGCCGCCAACCACCGACCGAGTCACGGAAAAATCGACGCCGGTATCATTAATACTCGTATCAAGTTGATTGACGATTCCGGCCCGAAAACCAAAAGTCCAAGGGCTCTTACGCTCCGTTGTCTCATCAGCTTTGATCGGTTTCGCAATGAACACGAAACACAGCACAAGTAACACGTGGGACATTTTTTTTTGCATTGTGGTATCCGAAGAAAATAAGTCGGGTTACGTGCCATTCCTGATTTTGGATCAGTTCATGATTCAGGCGGCAGTAAATCGCGTGCACGCATCGGTTGTCATTGTATTTGGGTAAAAGAATGCGTATACCTATTTGCTAGACCCAGCTAGTTACCGCCATTAGATTGCGATTACACCTGTTGATGATTTACCTCACGCTAATTTGCGCACTACTGGCGCTTCCGATGCTTTCGACGGCAGACATCCCTGTTTATGATGCCAACAGCAAAGATGTGAAATCTACCAGCGACGATTACCAAGCAGCATCGAGTACTCCCGATAGCACAACACCATCAGTCATGTCTTATCACGGTAATAGCTCCGCCGAGACGCTGGTTGACTTTGAACGGGGCATTATCACTATCAGCGCGGACGACACCGCGAGCGTGAAACAGGCAGCAGTGGAGATTCTGCTCACACAATTTGACCCCGGCGTTATAGACGCGAGTACTGCAAATGATTTTGGGCTAATTAATTCAAAAACGCAGGAGCCGTTCTTTCATGGGCAAGTCGTGGATCAGGATGGCCTTCCGATCGCTTCGGTCTGGCGAGCGACACGATTTGTCGACTATCTTTTAGCCAAGCGGCAGCACACCGACTCAAGACAGCTTGTCATTCCTATGACGGTTGCGCACACAGAAATTGCCGGCAACAAATATTTGGCTTTTGCAAAAGCAGCCGGCGAGAAACATCGAATACCGGTGCC
>ERZ1046740.2027-NODE-2027-length-13472-cov-6.248789_pt1 | contig 13472 bp, 6 predicted proteins | sample MGYA00383093_ERZ1046740 | MGnify/ENA primary metagenome ERZ1046740 (study PRJEB29581, sample SAMEA5548363) | metagenome | biome: marine; feature: coastal; material: water | depth 25 m | study: Short-term variability in the microbial, nano- and picoplankton...
TCCTTCTTTTCCATTAAAATCTAAAGCGCTAACACCTAAATTATTTAAAGGTAGCTGCAAAGGTCCTGCACATTGTTGTTTTGCTACTTTACCACCAACACAACGGTCAACTTTATTTGTTAACCAATCTTTACAGGCAACTGCTTCTAATTGTAAAACTTGTTTTATATAGTTATATATTTTGTTTTGATGATAAGAAATATCCTTGTATTTTCTTTCAACAGTTTGATCATTCATAACTGTTTTAGGAGAACTTCCGAACATATCATTTAATTCTAAATCCATTGGTTTTTCACCTGTGGTTTTAGATTTAAAAGTGAACCTTTCATCATTTGTAACTTCTCCAACTTCATAATATGGAGAACGTTCCCTATCAGCAATTCTATGAAGATAATCAGCATCTTTTTCACCAATAACCAATCCCATGCGTTCTTGAGATTCGTTTCCAATAATTTCTTTTGCTGAAAGGGTAGGGTCACCAATAGGTAATTTGTCTAAATCTATAATACCTCCGGTTTCTTCAACTAACTCTGATAAACAGTTTAAATGTCCACCAGCACCGTGATCGTGAATTGAAACAATTGGGTTTACATCACTTTCAACCATTCCACGAATGGCATTGGCAGCTCTTTTTTGCATTTCAGGGTTTGAGCGTTGTACAGCATTTAGTTCAATACCACTTTCAAATTCGCCAGTGTCGGCCGATGATACAGCAGCACCACCCATACCAATTCTGTAATTATCTCCTCCAAGTAATACAATTTTATCGTGTTCTTTTGGAGTATCTTTTAAAGCCTGTTCAGCTTTGCCGTATCCAATTCCACCAGCTTGCATAATAACTTTGTCAAAGCCTAATTTTCTAGATTCCTCTTCGTGTTCAAAAGTTAAAAGTGAACCTGTAATTAAAGGTTGTCCAAATTTATTTCCAAAATCAGATGCTCCATTTGATGCTTTTATTAAAATATCCATTGGAGTTTGATATAACCATCTACGTTCTTGCATACCATTTTCCCAAGGTCTGCTTTCTTTTAGTCGAGAATATGCAGTCATGTAAACAGCTGTTCCGGCTAAAGGTAGCGATCCTTTTCCTCCAGCTAATCTATCTCTAATTTCTCCACCTGAACCTGTAGCAGCTCCATTAAAAGGTTCTACGGTAGTAGGGAAATTATGTGTTTCGGCTTTGAGAGAGATAACCGACTTATAATCTGATTTTTCGTAGAAATCAGGTTTGTCAGCTGATTTTGGCGCAAATTGCTCTACAGTTGGCCCTTCAACAAAAGCAACATTATCTTTATAAGCTGAAACAATATTGTTTGGATGTTGTTTTGAAGTTTCTTTAATTAATTTGAATAATGAAGATGGCATTTCTTCACCATCAATAACAAAAGTTCCATTAAATATTTTATGACGACAGTGTTCTGAGTTTACTTGTGAGAACCCAAACACTTCAGAGTCTGTTAATTTTCTGTTTATTTTTTTACTTAAATTATTTAAATACTCTACCTCATCTTCGTTTAAAGATAAACCTTCCTGAATATTGTAAGCAGCGATATCATTAATTTCCAATACTTCTTCAGGTAGAACATCGATCGTAAAAATATGTTGTGTTAAAGCTTTATATTTTTGAAAAATCATTGGGTCAAAATCTTCCTTTTCATTTGAAGCTGTAAATTCTTCAATTCTAAGAATATCATTTATACCCATATTCTGAGTAATTTCAACGGCATTTGTACTCCAAGGAGTAATCATTGCAGCGCGAGGGCCAATAAAAAAAGCGTCGATAGATAACTCCTTTATTTTATGTTGATGTCCAAAAAGCCAGTTTAATTTTTGAATGTCTTCTTGTGAAAGTTCTTTTGACGTTTGCACAGCATAAATTTTGCTGTTTTGGTTTCCAAAGAAATGAATCATATTTCGATTTTATTTAGTAAAATGTTAGAAAGCGCAAATTTAATTAAAATAAAGGAAACAAACTTGCTTTAATTTTGATGAAATAGCGTAGTTGTTAAATAAGTTTTGAACAGTTTTGTTGTGAATTAAAAATTCACTGATTTAATAATTTGAACTAGGTTGAATGCTATTTTCAGTATTTGGTATGTACCATACGTTTTTTTCTAAATCAATGCCACCATCCATTTCATTTTGAACAACACGATCAATTATAAAAATACCTTGTTTAGCCATATTATTGAAATTATCAACCCCATTGTTTGGAAAATTTTGCCTTGTTCTGTGAATATTAAATTTTGAAGAAAATTTTCTGTTGAATTCTTGTTCAATGTTTGATTTGCCATACATAAATCCTAATAATCCTCCCCAGGTTGCTGTTGGGTTATCAGCATCCCAACCCATTAAACAGCCAATTTTAATAGTTTTGGTTAAATTTCCTTCTCCATAGAATAGACTAACCAAACTTGATGCAAAGTTAATTCCAGCAGCAAAGCATCCATTGCAATAGAGATTTTTAGAGGTAATATTATAACCATCATCCTGATTCACCTGATATTTATTATAAATAGCATCACGAGTTTCTTCCCAAGGAATACCTTCTTTAAATTTTTCAAGAACAAAATCGAACATTTTAGCTGAATATGAACTGTTAGGAAGCCTTTTTCTGGCTTCTGAAGCCATCCAAATCACCTTTTCATTCATTGGAAGGTTTTCATTAACTTTTGATGCTAATGAATACATGATTATATAAAATTCTGAAATCCATTCTGAATTATATCTGGCTGTTGTTTGAATTGGTAAATGAGCCATTTTCAAGGCGGTTTCAGGCCTTGCTGGAGCAAATAATCCAAATATTTCAGTAGTCAATTGAGCATCAATCATTTCAAATTCAGGGTTGTTATCTGGATGACCAGTGGCAGGAGGAAGGAGGCCTTTTTTCATTAAATCAAATGCTTTTTGATTCGAAACCCATAAAAAATTTTCTTCCTCGGACTTTATGTGTTTTAACCAGCCTTTTTGAATTTGTTCTGGAGAAAGTATGGAAGTTTTATGTGTGAGCAGTAAATGTTGGTACATATATTCAATATCAGTATCGTCATCTGCACCCCAAATTTCATCTTCATTTTTAAAAACAAAATCGATTGTTGGAGATAAATCACTTGGAATACCTTGTCCCCAAATACTTGGTAAATCAGGTTTCCCCCAATCATCTCTTGTGTAAAATTTTCCTGTTTTAATATCTCCAATATTACCAATTTTATCCATTTCGGTTACTAATCCTGTCCAGTTAGCAATGCATTGTCCAAGCCAAAAGCCTTCTAACTTTTCAGCATATTTTTCTCTTGATATAATAATATCAATTTTACTTGGGGTATATTTTGCATAGTTTAAATGTGGATTCTTTTCAGAAATATTTTTTGAACTATCACATTTGCATGAACTAAATAGCATCAAGTAAAAAACGAGTAGTACATATATTTGAGGAGACATTTTCAATTTAATTTATAATTATACTTTCCGTTTTACTAATACTTTTCTATTTCACGTTCTCTTTGCTTATTAAAGCTGAATTTCCACATTGAAAAAACAATGAGGGTTTAGTTATTTAAGGGATAATTATATTTATGATTCTAAGATTTTTATTGGTTTAAGTTCTAACTATTTTTCCGTTTTTCCAATTGTGCGCGTATTTCATTAGATCTTTTTTCAGTAATATCATAATTGCGCATAACTAAAATAGCAATAATTGTTCCTATTAAAGGAAAAAAGCAAAAGAAAGCATGTAATCCATCAACAGCGGATTGCTGCTCAGTAGCTGCAAGATCTGGGGTAAATCCAACAAAAGCAATTATAGCTCCACTAAGAGCTCCGGCAATTGCAAAACCAACTTTCACCATCCACCAATATATAGCTCCAAAAATACCTTCTCTACGTTTACCTGTATTTAGTTCATCAATATCAATAACATCTGCAGTCATTGACATCATAATTGTGAATAAACTACCTATTCCAAAAGAGAAAAATGGCAATGCAATTATATATATCCAAGGCTTTCCAGGAACAAATAAAAACCATAATAAAATGTATCCAATAATAGAAATTGATTGAGAAACAAGAAATGCTTTTTTCTTTCCTAATATTTTTGACATCCATGTTACCGTAGGGATAACAATAAATGTAGTTCCAAGAGCTCCTAAACATCCAAATAATGAAACCCAAACACCAGAAGCTCCAGCATCGCCATTAAAAAGCTTATATACTATCACAAAAAATGTAAGTGCGGCAACCGTATTAAATGCATTAAAAATAAAAAAAGTAGCAATGCATAACTTTCTAAACTCTTTAATTTTAAACGCCTCTACAAAACTTTCAAATATCTTTTTTAAACTGCCTCCAATATTTGATAAAGTTAACGGTTCGTAATCTTTATCTAATGTTGATTCACTTTTTATAAATAATGCGGGTACAATAGCGCAAATTGCACAAGGTATAGCAACCCAAATAGCAAGTTCTCTCGCCGCTACATCTGCAGAAGGAAACCAAGCTGGATCGTACATGATTACCCAAAACCAAGGTGCAATCACCCATGCCCACTGTCCAATCCATTGTGCCACAGCCATAATATTGGTGCGTTCATGAAAATCATTACTCATTTCATAACCCATAGCTACATATGGTACGCTAAAAAAAGTAAGTCCCAAATAGAAGATAATTGACCATACAAAGAAATACCAAAAATTATATTCTAAAGTGTTTTCTTTAAATAGTTGCCACATGAAAACGTAAGCAATTCCCATTATAATTCCCCCTATCAAAACATATTGTCTTCGACGGCCCCAACGTGATTTAGTATTATCAGAAATAAAACCCATAACCGGATCTGTTATAGAATCGAAAATTCTAGGGAAAAAATAGATAAAACCCCACATCCAACCAGGAAATCCCAAATCTTGCACCAAAACAACCATAAAAATTCCTAAAATTGCAGGAAACATTTGATTGGCAAACATTCCTATGCCGAAAGCTAATTTTTGGCCAAAAGGCACTTTGACCTTAGAGGCTGTTTCGTAGTTTGTCATATTTTATGTTTGTAATTGTTAGTTAATGAAAATTTTAATTGGCTAATGCAATAATATTTATGCGAAAAAATGATGGCAGCAATTTATGAAAGTTATTTATATTATAAGGTATTTTACACCTATACAACGACTATACAAAAGGGCAATTTTAACTTTTTTTTTATTTATAAAAACTGTAAAAACATTATGCTGAAATGTTTTAAAATACACATTATGAGTTTATTAGATAGTTTTTTGCTAAATTTTGGTATTTAAAGTACAAATTTAAGTAAGTCAATACAAACTTATATGATTTTGCAATCTTGATTTTTATGAACTTAACAACCGTAGTTTTGTTACCTAATTATTTTTATTGTTTCAAACTATATTTGTGAATTAATAAGGCTTTTATTTTTTTTAAAACTAAAAAATAAAAAGTAATTAAATAATGAAAAATCTATACTTAGGAATTATAGTTTTAATTTCATTTTGTTTATTTTCTTGTACAGGTAAAACGAGAAAAAAAACTAATACAAAAAATACTCAAAAAACTAACATTGTTTATCCGGCAGCTAATTTAAATAGTGATACTTATAAACCCAGATCAGATTGGAAACTTGAGTGGTCAGATGAATTTAAAGATAGTATCTTAAGCTCAGATTGGACAAGGCAGCAATATCCACAAGGAAATTGGAATAAAGAATGGCAAAAATATACTGCGAGTGATAAAAATGCTTTTATAGATAATGGATGTTTAGTAATAAAAGCAATCCATACTGCTCAAGAACATGGTGAATTTAATTATACTTCTGCAAGGCTGCATACGGCTAATAATATAACCTTTAAATATGATAAAATTGCTGCAAGAATTCAATTGCCTTATGGTCCTGGGGTTTGGCCAGCATTTTGCACTTTAGGAGCAAATTATGATGAAACTGGAGGTGATACACCTTGGCCAATGTGTGGAGAAGTTGATATTTTAGAAACTTACGGAAGTAAAGATGATTCAAATTTGGAATGTAACATACATTTTGCCAATGATAATTTAACTTCGGCAAACAAACACGATAGTATGGGTTCTAAATCCATTAAACTTGAAACTGGAATTTTTGCAGAGGCTTTTCATGTGTTTGAAATTGAATGGAATAAAAAAAATGTGATTTGGAAACTTGATGGTATCACGTATGCTCAATTTCCAATAACAGCTGATTATCTAATTGAATTTCATAAAGAATTTTATATTTTACTTAATTTAGCCATTGGAGTAAGGCCAGAACACGGTATACCAGATAATACCAGCGTTTTTCCACAATATATGTATGTTGACTGGGTGAGAGTATATAAAAAAGTTTAATGATATTTTTTTTTTGGATAAAATAGTTTCATACAAACAATTAAAAACCACAATTAAGTATTTAAAAAGCTGTATAATTAATATAAGGTAGAGAGAATGCAAAGTCTTTATTCTACCATAGAGTTAACTGTTAAATTTCTGAATGATTGAGATATATCATTTTTAGGATTGAATATAAATACTAACTTTTAGTTCCATATTAAACTTTTATTATTATGAAACAAGCAGCTATATTTAATGAACATGTTGAAGCCTATGAAGCCTGGTACGAAAAGTATCCAAAAATTTATCTTTCTGAAATTACTGCCATAAAAGAACAACTTCTAAAACTACCAGAAAACATAATAGGGATTGAGGTGGGACTGGGAACAGGCAGATTTTCAGAACCTTTAGGAATTAAAGAAGGTATTGAGCCTTCTGTTGAAATGGGTAAAATAGCCGTGAAACGCGGAATTGAGGTAATGGAGGGCATTGCTGAAAGACTTCCGTACGGCGATCTTCAATTTGATTTTGTATTATTAGTTACCATTTGTCATTTGAATGAAGTAAAAGTGGCTTTTACTGAGGCCTACAGGGTGCTAAAACGTGGAGGAGCTATTATTGTTGGGTTTATTGATAAAGATCAGAGTATAGCCAAACAGTATGAAGATAAACGTGACACCAGTACTTTTTTTAGAAATGCCAAATTTTATAATGTAAATAGGGTAGAAAGATTACTTAAAGATGCGGGTTTTAGAAATTTTGAGCACATTCAAACCTTATTTGGTACTTTAGAACAAATTAAAAATGTTCAAATTCCAAAACAAGGTTTTGGAAAAGGTTCTTTTGTGGTGATAAAGGCTATTAAAAAATAAATTAAGGAAAAAACTGATTGTTATCATTTGGTCTAATGTTAAATTCTAATTATTAATAGATTAAACCTATAATTAATAACAATATTGGTTAAAATGAAGGAGTTTTAACTGATAAATTGCCCTTTTCCAATGTTTAATGTTTATTTTAATTAAAATACTACATAAGTATATAATTCTCTAATTTCTTAAATAGCAGTTCTCTTATTAGAGGTTTTGTCAATACATCGTTACATCCGGCCTGAAAAGCTCGCTTTTTATCACTTTGAAGTGTGTGGGCAGAAAAGGCTATTATAGGTATATCTTTTGAAATTTTTCGGATTTCTTTGGTTGCCTTTAGACCATCCATTACCGGCATTTTTATATCCATTAAAATAAAGTCAATATCTGTACTCTTTTTAAATATTTCAACACCTTCTTTTCCATTCACAGCTTTTAATACCTTGCAATTTGTCTCGCTGATCATTTTTGAAGCAATCGCCATACTTAAGTCATCGTCTTCAACAATAAGTATTTTGTTTGAACTTAAATCAGGTATTCTTTCTGAAAATATTTTTTCTGGTATTTCGTAATGATGACTTGTTTTTATAAATTTTACGGGTAGGCTAAAACTAAATTCAGATCCTACGTTTAATTCAGATTTAACTTTAATATCTCCACCCATAGCAGTAGCAATTTTTTTTGATATTGCTAAGCCAATACCTACTCCGCCATGTATTCTTGTGAAGGAGTCATCCGCCTGTCTAAAAAACTCAAATATAAGTTTATATTTTTCTTTTGATATTCCAATACCAGTATCTTTAAGTGAAATGGTTAGAATGTTTTCATCAGATAATTTTACTTCTAAGCTAATGAATCCTTCCTGAGTAAATTTAACGGCGTTTCTTATTAAATTAGATATGATTTGGATTATTTTTGATTGGTCAACTTTTATTTTTTTTATTGATAACAAGCTGTCAATTTTGAAGTTCAACTGAATTGATTCATGTTTTTGTGAATCATTTAAACTTGCTTGCAATTCATTTTTTAATTCTATGTAAATATCTCTTACGTATATTTCGTTTTCTCTAATTGAAATCTCTGATTGCTCAAGCATAGCTAAATCGAAAATATCTTCCAGTATATTTAAAAGCGTTGTTCCACTCTTGTGAATTATTGATGCAAATTTAGATATGCTTTTATCTTCAGTCATGTCAGGAATTATTTCACTAAATCCAAGAATATGGTTCAGTGGTGTTCGTAATTCGTGATTCATGGTGGCAAGGAAGGCAGATTTTAATCGGTCGCTTTCTTCAGCTTTTTCTTTAGATGAAATAAGTTTTTTCCACAAGGCTTTTTCTTCTGAAATATTTTCCTGAATCCAAATATAATTGAAGATTTTACCATTACTTCTATCAATTAATGGTGAAATTATTGTTCTACTCCAAATTTTTTCTCCATTTTTAGTTTTATTTTGGATTTCCCCACGCCAAATTTCACCTTTTAATATGGTATTCCATAGCTTCCTGTAGAATTCTTTTGAATGTATTCCAGATTTTAAAACTTTTGGATTCTGACCAATGCTTTCTTCCTTGCTATAGCCAGTTATTTCCATAAAAGCTTTATTAACAAATTCAATTTCAGCGTTACAATTTGTAATTGCTATACCTATAGGGCTCTCAGAAACAACTTTGCTAATAAGCCGGAGTTGGAGTTCTGTTTTTTTTCTTTCAGTAACATCAAAAATAATGGAATACACCAGCTCCGTCGTATCTTCAAAAATATGTCCACTATAAACGTTAACATAACGAATATCACCATTTTTTAACTGATGTCGAAACTCGAAGTAATTTTGCTTTTTATCTATGGCATCTAACGTGGCTTGTTTTTTTTCTTCTTTTGACATTACATTAATGCGGGAAATATTCATTGATGTAAGTTCGTTAACGGTCCAGCCATAAAAGTCAGCTGCTGCGTTATTGGCGCCTATTATTGTTCCTGTATTTGGTTCAATTAATAATTTTACAGCTAAATGATTATCAAATAAATTTCTGAATCTTGATTCACTATGCTTAAGGGCCTTTTCATCTGATAATTTAATAATTGCATTAGATAAAATAGTAGCAAAAAGATTTAAAAGATTCTCATCATTAGCAGTCCATAATTTAAGTGGTATTAAGTTGTCAAAACCAATAAATCCATATAATTTATTTTTAATAAATAAAGGAACAGCAAGTATTGAAGAAATATTTTGAGCTTGCAATATTTCTTTTTCATTTTTTGCATAGGCAGGCATTTTTGCGACATCTTCAATTTTTATTAAACCATCATTTTTTAGTTTTTCAGTCCACCAAGTAAAATCTACTAATGGAAGGTTCTGTAGATTGTCTTTTTCTGCAGAAACTCCTTGATTACACCATTCATGAGTATTGCTAAGTGTTTGTTTTTCATAATTTATTTGAAAAAGATAAACTCTGGATGCCTCGTTTAATTCAGCAAGATCCTGAAATGACTTAATAACGGCATCATCAAATTTTTTGCTCTTTATAAAGCGAGAGGATATTGATGCAATTTTTTCTTCAAATTTCAATCTCTGTTGCAATAAATCAAGTGTGTTTTTTTGGGTTGTAACGTCCATATGTGTCCCAGATATTATTAAAGCTCTCCCATCCTTTGTTCTGCGGTCAACTTTGCCATAATATCTTATATATTTCCAATTACCATTTTTATGTTGCATTCTAATATCATTTTCATAACATTCTGTTTTTCCTTGAAAATGAGCTATAATTTTTTCTTTAGTAATTTTCACATCTTCTGGATGTATAAGTTTTTCCCAGGAATCTATTTTAAGTGGCGATAATTCTTCCATACTATATCCAAGTATTTCTGCCCACTTTTCATTATAAAAAATATCTCCTGTTTCAATATTCCACTGCCATACTCCTGCGCTGGTATTATTGATAATATCTTGAATATTTTGCTCTTTATGCTCTAATTCTGAATTCGCTTTCTTTGCTTGAGTAACGTCTTGTCCAAAAACCGCAACGCCCGTTATTGTTCCTTTTTGATTTCTTATAGGTGTTAATGAATTAATAATATAATGCTCTTCATCAGTCCACGAAAGTATAGATTCAAAAGATGTTTTTTTCCCTGTAAATGCATTATCTAAATTGGTTTTCCAAAGTTCAAGGAATGATTTAGGATAATGCTTTGATAATAAACAGTCTCCTATTTTAAATAACTCATTACCAGATTTTAGCGTAGCCTGATCAAATGAATTATTTTTCATGGTAATCCTATACTCCGTGTCTACTACAAAAAAGATTTCGGCTATATTTTCCAGAATAAATTTAAGGTTGGTTTGAGTTTCTCGAAGCTCAGTTATATCTATACTTGAAATTTGAAGTGCAACTCCATTGCCATTCTCATCTTTTATAACAATACTATTAACTATAAAAGTTTTATTCCCTTTTGCCGTTTCAATTGAATTTTCATAAGTTTTTGATTCACCAGATTCAATTGCCTTTTTATATAATTCTTGGTGTTCAGTAGCAGTTTTTTTATCAAATACATCCAACAAATTTTTGCCGATAAAATCATTGGGTTTTCCACCTAAATAAGCTGCAGCACTTGTGTTAATATGAATATATTTACCTGATTTATCAATAACAATTATTGAAGACTTTGAGTGCTCTAATAATGTCTTGTATTTTTTCTCATTATCTTTTAATTTTTGATTTGACTTCACCTTTTCATCAACATTTTGCATAGTAAGTAATAATGCAGGGGAATTGTTGAAACGAGTGTTAGAAATTTCGATTTGAAACCAAATTGGATCACCATTTTTTTGTATTGATCGGGCTAAATAAGAGTCAAATACTTTTTTCCCTTTTAATCTTTTTTTATTATTAGCTACTACAAATTCACGATCTTCATGATACACAAATTTAGACCAGTCGGAGCCAACTAACTCTTGTCTTGAAAACCCCATGGTTTTTATCATTTCTTCATTGACATATTTTATTTCTCTGCCCTGAGAAATCATAATAGAAACATGAATGTTTTCAAGAAGACTTCTGGAATATTCTTCACTTTCGCGAAGTGCTTTTATTGATGAAATTCTTTTGGTAATGTCGGTTAAGGTTGTGTATACCTGATAAGGTTTTGTTTCACCGTTTTTAAATAGTGGTACGGCACTTAATTCAATCCAAATGTAATCATTCTTTTTTGGATGAAAAATACCCATTATTACATTATTAATAGGTTTACCATATTTTTGAGCCATCATTGCAGGGTGCTCTTCACCCGGAAAATCTGACCCATCTTCTTTTATTGTTTTCCAGAGAGGATTAATGGATTTTTTACCCTGCATTTGGTCAAGACTTAATCCAGTTATTTTTTCAGCAGCTGGATTGGCCATTGTAATTATGCCTTGTGGATTCTGATAAACAATTCCTATAGGCAGATTAAAAAATAGTTTTTTGTTATCCATATTAAATTCAAAATGTAGCTACTTTTTTATTAAAAGTATTTTTTTATCACTTTTTCATAAGTTCAATTTTTGAATATTATGTAAGGTAACTAATTTTATTTTTCTCGCTAATTATACAATTTTAAATAATTGGGGTAAAAAGGCGTAGTTTCCAAGTGTTAGCTTACTAACTTTTTTACAGTTCTAAAAATACAAAAATAAAATATAATAAAAAATAATAAATCAGACTGATATAATATAGAAGGTCTTACCTTATTTTAGCGGAAAGTTTGCTTCAATGGTTCTATTTTTATCACCGTAAAAGGTTAAATCCATTTTAATTTTCCATGTATTATTGGATGTTTTCTCTCCGTTTATTGTTCCAGTAGGATTAATATTTTTAACTTCATCCAAAGGAAAATACCAAAAACAAATTTTTATAAATACTAAATCACTTTTTTCAGTGCAGGTGTAATAGTATTTACCTTATTAAGTATGTTATAATTCAAATACATCGTCCATTTTTCCAATTCTAAACCCTTGTTGAATTACTAATTTACTCTCTTTGCTATTAGGGTTAATTACTGGGTTTGTATGGTTAAAATGAATAAAAATAATTTTGTTTTTTTCTGTTGAACTTAATGCTTTAAATTTTTCAATACTTTCAATAATAAAAGGGTGTGGAATTTGACTAATATCTCTGTTATTTATTTCTTTACCACTATAAAAAGTTGCATCTAAAAAGGCATAGTCTACTTGCTTTATTTCATTAATAATATTTTTATCCCATTTATCCCATTTATCAATATCTGGTATAAATAGCGCACTTTTATTGGGACCTTTAATTTTATAGCCAACAGTTTCAGAATATTCGTCTCTATGGGGCACTAAAATAGGAGTTACCTTAATAGATTCGGATAATTGCACCCCTTTTTCATTTTCTATTTCAAAAAGTTTTACATTCTGTCTTGCTATTAGTTGATTCCAAGGTCCATTGTTGATTAAAAAGTCTTTCATTTTTGGCATTACATATACAGGTATACTTTTGGCATCCATTGCTTCCTTTCCTAAAAACATTAATCCGGTATAATGCCCAATATGAGCGTGTGTTAAAAATATACCATCTACTGTTTCCTTAGTACCTTGCTGCTTATAGTTGGTAATTGTTTTCATTTGTGTTGCAATATCCGGAGTTGCTTCAAACAGGTAGGTTTTATTATTTTTTGAATCAAATAAACCTAATGCAATTATTTTTCTATTATCATCCTGATTTTCAAAAAGATTGGCACAGCATTTCTTGTTACATGCAATTTGCGGAGAACCTGCATCTTGTATAGTTCCAAGTATAACAATAGCGGTTTTTTTTATATTTTGTTCTAATGGTGTTTTTCCATTAGAAACTTTTTCGGAAGATCTTTTTTCAGAACACGAAACAATAAAAAACACGAACAAAAGAATGGAATATTTACTCATTTTATATTTAATTATATCTTATCCAAGAATATGGAAACAGGTTAATACTTACTTTTACGCTGTTAATTTATGTTACCATATTTGATGTTGAAAGTTTAAATATACAAGATTTTAAATAGTAGTGTTTTCGAATTATTTTTTTATAGTGAAATGGAAAGTTGAGCCAATATTTTCTTTACTTTCGACCCATATTTTACCTTCAAAGTGATTTATTTGTTTTTTAACTATAGAAAGACCTATTCCAGAGGAGTTTTTACTTGTTTCTAATGTTTGAAATATCTCAAATATTTTGTCGTGGTATTTTTGGTTAATACCTTTTCCGTTATCTTTAACAG
>ERZ1046740.2035-NODE-2035-length-13440-cov-11.974449_pt1 | contig 13440 bp, 12 predicted proteins | sample MGYA00383093_ERZ1046740 | MGnify/ENA primary metagenome ERZ1046740 (study PRJEB29581, sample SAMEA5548363) | metagenome | biome: marine; feature: coastal; material: water | depth 25 m | study: Short-term variability in the microbial, nano- and picoplankton...
TTGCTCCGTCAAAAATAATCGCTGCACTAATGCCGTCCTGAATAATCAGATACTGTTCTGCTTGCTGAAAATAAAAGGCAGAGACTTGAGGCATGTTGGGGTTGCCTTTAGGCGTGATGTCGTTGACTTCCCCAGTATTAATATCTACTGAAAATATGTAGCCACCAACTGCACAGATAATCAGATCGCGTGGTCCGTGACTGTAGCTGTATGCCCCCTGAAACCTACCTGTCGTCCAGATTTCCTCGATGTCTATTGCTTCAGGATCAGTCGCATCAGTGAATGTCAGAGCAATATTACTGAACTCAGGTCGAGTCTTTGCATATCCACCACGCATCGACGCGTTCACAGCAAAGCTACACTGATTACGTGGCAGCATGCTGGGCGATTTGCCAGCGTCAACACCACGCTCAAGTGTGATGAACCCGTCTGAGATTCGCTGTCGATCTATCGTAGGCATCAATTAAAAATGACAAGTGATATGTCCGCGTCTCTAGCTCCAGTGCCAGCAGTGGTTGCGAAAACAATTTGTGTCGATGATCGAGATATGACTTGGAATGTGAAAGGATCGTAACCAACCGTTACGTCTTGTATGAAAGCTGGCAGTGTGGGGGAGGCTGATGAACTGAAGTCAACAGTAATAGTAAATGCCGGAGATCCGTTGACCGTAACAGACGCAGACGAAAAATTAACTGCTTCGCTATCAGCTGTCACTGAAACACCACTGAAATCGTAGGTTAACGTAGCCCTTACAGCTGCTGTTAGTCCAGAGCTGCTGGCAGTTGCCCACGTTGGAACACCGCCACTGACTGTCAGGATCTGACCGTTAGATCCGTGTGGTAACCTCGCCCAGCTAGTGCCGTTGTGATAAGCAAGATCGCCTTCCGCATCACTTGGTCCTGTGAGCCTGTCGAGAGGTAGCTTGGTATTAGTGTCAGTCTGAGTTCCCAGATTGATTTTACCACTAACGTCAGTGAAATTTATGTCCTTCCACTCCAGACCTGTATTGAGAGCAGAGTTTGCGAATAAAGCTTTACCGTCAGTCGCAGCACCAACACCAATTGTCGTTGCTCCAGTGCTAGTGCGTGTGATCAGATCACCCTTAGCTGTTAATAATGTGGAAGCATCGCCTGTAGCTCCAGCTGGCCCCTGAAGACCTGCGGGTGACACGACAGTCCCGGCAGGAATTACTTGCCCGACCGTACCTGGGTCCGTTGTGTAGAACAAAGGTTTGCCTGTAATATGTCCAGTGCCTTTACCGGAAACAAGAAAGTGTCCAGCGTTACCTATAAATATAATCTGCGTATCAGCGGTAGGTGTGGCAGCTATCCAGCCAGTTTGATCTACAGGAATATTAGTATTGGTGTTAGCACTTGGAATTGTGAATGCAGCGTCTGTGACTGAGTAACCGTTATATCCGTTGGTCCCGTTTGTGCCGTTGGTCCCTGCTGCGCCAGCGTCCCCTTGAGGTCCAGGCACATTAACGGTCGTGTTAGTGCAATCCGTGTTGCAGCAGTCTGTGCTGTTATTTAAGTTAACGCTCATCGTTTGACAGGTTTATGAAAGTTTGCGGGAGTAGACCCGTGGTCTTATCACAAGTTCACAGTCGGTAGCTGTCAAACGATTTGATAAAGCATAAATACAATCTGGCGTTTGAGATTCAACTCAACGAAATTGAGCTGGAACTTTACTGCTTCAGAATTAAACATCCCCCAGTCAGGGGAGGGTTGGGTGCTTACGAACATTTTCGTAACGCAGCCAATATGCTCTGGCCTAAACTGATCTGGAATCCGTGGCTTGAGAAGCAGATTCAATCACTGTGTGAGAACCAGTGGCTGGTGTGGTCAGGCTGTGGTGCAAGCGGAAAGACTTACGCTGCTGCGCTGTATTCGATGATCTATTTCTTAGCTGCTCCGCTGCACACTTCAATTATCCTGACATCTACCACAGCCAAGATGATCCGCAAACGTGCTTGGCCTGTGATCCAAGAACTGCACAGAACTTGCAAAGGTGGATACCCAGCTCACATGGTTGATAGCAAAACCACCTTGCAGGCTGTCAGAGGTGACGATAAGCACGCTATCTTTGCAATACCTGTGCTCGACGGTGCGACTTCCAAAGCTGTAGCTAACATCCAGGGGATTCGTTCAGCGCGAACAATGGTTATTGTTGACGAAGCTACTGATACTCCCGAAGCAGCTTTCGAGGCTTGCTCCAATCTTCAGAAGGGAACCAGTGAATTTAAGCTGCTAGCTATCGGTAACCCTCACAGCAAGTTCGATCAGCACGGGAGGTTTGCTACACCGAAGAACGGTTGGGGCTCTGTGTCTATTGAGGACGAGGAGTGGGAGACTGAGCGCGGTATGTGTGTTCGCTTCGACGGGATGAAATCTCCCAACATGTTAGCTGGAAAAACTAAATACGACTTTTTGATTAACGAGGATCAAGTCAGGCAAGCGCAGAAGTATGACGGTGAGGATAGCCCTAAGTTCTGGAAATACACTCGCGGCATGTGGGCTCCCGAAGGTGTCTGCAAAACTGTCCTGAGTGAGAGCTTGGTAGAGAAGTATCGAGCTATGCAGTCAGCTCCTTTTGTCAGATCCAGCAAGATGATTGCAGGCTTGGACCCAGCCTTCGGTGGAGGTGACAGGTGCGTTATTCAGCTGGGCAGATACGGAGACTTTGAGAACGGCAAGCTAGGCATTGTGCTCGACTTCAATCGAATTATAGACATTGACGCGCAAAGCTCGGACCCTGTGCATTTTCAGATAGCTGATCAAGTCAGGCGCATATGCGAGGAAAACAAAGTTAAACCTGAGAACCTGGCAATCGATGCTACAGGTGAGGGCGGTGGACTCTGCGACATCTTAGCTAAGACTTGGAGCCCCGCTATTCAGCGTGTCGAGTTCGGGGGCAGGGCAAGCGAACGCCCAGTATCTCCCGAGGATTACAGAAAGAGCTGTGACGTTTACGCAAACAAAGTCACTGAGCTTTGGTTCTCGGTGCGGCAGTGGGTAATTAACGAGCAGCTACGAGGCATGCCTGCGGATGTTGTGGTCGAGTTTTGCAGTCGAATGTTTGACGATGCAAAGCGCATGACAATTATTGAGCGTAAGGTTGATATGAAAGCGAGAACAGGTAAGTCACCTGATTTAGCAGACGCAGTTGCGTTAGTGGTAGAGATGGCAAGACGGTTAGGTGGGTATGCAACTGCCACAGCTAACAAGAGGGGCGAGAGCAGCTGGGACAAGCTGGTATTACAATACAACAGTATCTACGACAATTAACTAGAAATGCTGACACTAAAGCAGAAGAGGCGCATACCTGCTGGCGGGTTTTCTTACAAGCAGCCAGAAACTGGGATCACAATCCAAGCATATAGCTGGCCCGCACTGGTGCAGCTGGTGATCAATCACAGAAAAGCGAACAACCTGCCTGTCCCGGTCAACATCGAGGATCTGGTAGAGGAGGGTGCCTGCAAGGCGCGACCTGAACAATGCCACGATAAGGACGCCCCAAAACCACCCAAGGGAAATCAGCTAACGCTGCAAGCAGCTGCGCGTTTTACAAAGACCCTTGTATCTGCGGGGTCAGAACGCGCAACCGCTGATCAAGCTATGTCCCGTGCTCATATATGCAGCACCTGTGAGGACAACATTACTCCTGTTGGCTGTGAAGGCTGCCGAAGTGGGTGGGTTCGCAAGACAATCGAGCTAATTGTGGGAGCCAGAAAAACTCCGTATGACAAAAGTCTCAAGTCGTGCAAACACTGCGGCTGCTTTAATGCAGCTCAGATTTGGATACCTGTAGACGCGCTTCAGAAAACGATCACTGAAGAGGAGAACGCTGCGCTTCCTGATCACTGCTGGAAAAAGATATGAACACTAGCAACACGCTCCCACTGGAGACTATTAACGAATCAGGGACACCACCAAAGTCTCGGCTTAACTCACCCGAAGCGGTGGTTGATCTGGTGCAAATGATGATTCGTTCTGACGAGGAACGCAATCGTATCAGAGCCAAGGTCAAGGGATTGGTAGACGGCAACCCGCCTTACAACCCGGGGCAACTCCGCAAGACAGGTCAAAGCTACAGAGCTAACGTCAATTTCAGGGAAGCCGAAGCATTCTTCAGCGTGTCGCTAACTGCTTTCTACGACATCTTCAGCGAGACTCCAACCTATGCGACAATCAAAACAAACGTAGGCAACGATAGCGAGAGTGTGAGTTACTCGCGCATTATTACCGAGGAGTTCGACAGACTGCAAAAGAAAGATCGTGAGTTTGATTACACGATGCAGTTGTCACAGCACGAAATGGTGCTGTTCGGCACGGGTCCACTGACTTTCGAGAACCCGACTAGCTGGCGTGCGCGTGCAATCAAGTCAGGCGATCTACTGCTCCCTGAGAACACTCGCAGCAATACTTCTGACTGGGAAGTAGCTGTTGTCCGCAGAGGTTATCAGGCACATGAGCTATACAAATTTATTCAGGACACATCAGCAGCACAGAAGGTTGGCTGGGATGTGGACGCTGTGCGTAAGGCAATTATCAACGCGGGTCCAGAGGAATACAGGAGGCACGACAACTGGGAGTGGCACCAGCAGCGGATCAGGAACAACGATATACACTACTCAGCGCAGTGCGGGATGATTAATGCTGCACATGTTTATGTGCGTGAGTATCCTGAAGCTAGCGATCCAGAGGGCAAGATTAGCTGCTACATTGTGCTTGAGAACAGTCCCAAGGATTTTCTCTACAAGCATGTGCGTAAATACGATTCGTGGGATCAGGTCTTACACCCGATGTATTACGACAAGGGTGACGGACAACATCACTCAGTCAAGGGACTGGGCGTTAAGATGTATCCAGTAATCGAGCTGAAGAACCGACAGAAGTGTCAGCTAATTGATGTGGCAGCAATGTCCAGCAGCTTGCATTTGCAGGCTGAGACACCAGAGGCTTCGCAGAATATTAGCGTGGTCAATATGGGCTCGATCAATGTTCTTCCCGCTGGCTACAAGGTTGTGCAGCGCCAGTTCTCAGGCATCGTGGATGCGCCTCTAGCTGTGGACAGAGAGCTGGAGAACGTAATGCAGTCCAACCTCTCACAATACAGGCAGAGACTGGACAAGCCCCAGGGCAATCCGAAGACTGCTACAGAAGTTCAGGCGATTGTCCAACAGGCAAGTGTTCTGGGCAAGACTCAGATCGCTCGTTACTACCAGCAGCTGGATCGTTTCTTTGAGGAGCGATACAAGCGAGCAGCTAGCCCCAGCGTCACGGACTACGATGCAATTCAATTTCAAAAGCGAGTAGTGGAACGTGGTGTTCCCAAAGAAGCTTTAACTAATCTGGACTATGTGCAAGCCAGCCGTAACTACGGACAAGGATCAGCATTCCTGAGATTACAGACACTCACAGGACTTATGCAGATCAGTGGTCAGCTCTCTGAGTCAGGACGTAATGCGTTGATGCGTGATTATATCGCAGCTCTAGCTGGGCAGCAGCAGGTTGGCAGATACATCCCAGAGCCCGAGCAGGATGTTTACGCTAAAGATCAAATAGCTGAAGCTAACATTGAGAACGCAGTCATGCAGACAGGTAACCCTGTTATTATTACTGATTCACAGAATCACATTCTGCACTCGCAAACTCACTTGCAGAAAGGTGCTGAACTTGCACAGGCAGTGCAGCAGGGCGCAGACCCTCAAGCAATCGCACAATATTTCGGGTTACTGATCCCCCACATTGAAGAGCATCTTTCAATGCTTGCGGGTGACGAAGCCAAGAAAGCTGAAGTTAAACAATTGCAGGATCAGCTCAAGGAATTGGCTGGCTTTGCAAACGAGGTAGCGAATCAGGTTACCCAGCAGCTTGAGCAGCAGCAGGCTCAACAACAGGCAGCAGCTCAGCAGCCACCTCAACCTAGCTTGGACGAACAGCTTAAAGTGTCCTCGCTGGAACGAGACGAAGCACGCAAAGACGCAGTGCTTCAGGCTGAGCTACAACGCAACGATCTCAAGCTGAAACAGGAGCTGGCTCTGGCAGATGCCAAAGCTGCGTCCAGCTTGTAAGTAAGTAACGCAACGAAAACAACAGATGATATTGGTAGTTCCCTTTTGCATAAAGGACTGCCGATCCGCGCTCAAGAACATTGAGTGGTCGTACGAGTTAGAGGGACAGTTACCCAATACTGTTCTTCTGTCTTACGATACTGATGTTCCTGACGAGCTGGTCGAGCAGATCACACAGGTAGCACGCAAAGCGTTTGCTAAAGTAATTCAGTTTCGCTACGGGGAGTGGCGAGGCAAACCTAACTGGCCTAACCCGCAGAACTATGCGTTCCAATGCTTGTGCTGGGAGATAATCAACAAGCACAAGGAAGAGTTCCTGTTCTGGGAGCCTGACGCTATCCCGATCCGCAAAGGTTGGATAGCTGATATTGAGCATAGCTACGCTTCCTGCGGAAAGCCGTTCCTGGGGCATATCGTTCACGGGGTTATACATCCAACAAGCATGCACTTGAACGGTGTAGCCGTTTACCCTCCTGACCTCCACGTATACAGCACTCACATTATGCTTCCTCCTGACGGGGTAGCTTGGGATGTAGCTGGTGCATTTGGAGGTGTTGTCCCCAACGCTAGGCATACGCCTTTAATCATGAACGTCTGGGAAATCGACAAGGACGGTAACTCTGTCACAAGCGGGGGAGTTGTTCCTACGTTCCCTGACCAAGCTACTGTAGACAAGGTAGTTGATTTCAGTGCGTCACTCTTTCACAGGTGCAAGGACATGAGCCTGATTGATAGGCTCAGAGAGCGCAAAGCTATAGCAAGCAAACCTGAAACGGTGGCAACGCCGAGTAAGCAACCCACAACTAAAAAAAGAAACAGGAGGAGAAAAGCATCTAAATGAACACAATTTACACTTACTACGATTACGTCAACGACGATCACAAAGCTACAGCGTCCGTGATGCTGGAGCATTGGAGAAGGAGCTGGGCCGCTCAAGGCTGGAACCCTGTAATACTTAATAAAAACCACGCAAAATCTCACCCGCTTTACGAAAGTTTCTTCAATCGCGTCTTGGAATACCCGACAATTAATCCACCTGAATATGAGCAAGCATGCTATCTGCGTTGGCTGGCGGTAGCTGAGCAGGGGGGAGGGTTTATGTCTGATTACGATGTAGTCAATTACAGTTGGCGTGCGCGAGAGCCTACCGCAAAGATGTTGTTATACGAGGTGCACGCTGATGACGAATTAATAACGCCCTCCGTAGTGGGAGGCACAGAGTCGGGCTTTCAGAATGTGTGCGCTGCGATATGTGCGGCACCTATTCAAAACCTTGGTCAGATCCTGAACGATAAACATCACGTTAGCGATATGCTGATATTGCAGCACTACGCTGCTACAGGACTATACGCAGCTACGCGCACAGTTCGTCAATACGGAGAAGACGGCTGGGAGCATGCACCTCTTGTTCATTATTCTCACGGGTCCACTGTAATGACTGACCGAGTAAACTGCATGAAAACAGCGAGATCTTTATGAAACTGACAGACTGGACAAACAACAAGTCAGCGATAGCTGATGCCCGACAGCTACAGAACACCGAAATTTACAAGATGATGCAGGAAGTGCTGGCTGAGGAAACTCCGCTATCGCGTGTGCCGATACCTTTTGGCGCAAGCCCTACAGATTTCGCATACGCACACGGAATGCAGAAAGGCTATGAATACGCACTGAAAGTTCTCAAAGCATTAGGAGCTGAAGCACCTGAGATACCACAAGAACCCGAAGCAACATTTAGTAGTTCAAACCAAAATGAGCGATAACACAGAAACCAAAGAGGCTCCCGTTATACAGGGAGAAAACCCTGAGCTAACATCAGCAACGCAGAGTATTGCGGACAAGTTCCGTGAGGCAATGTCCTCTGCACCTGAGAGCAAGCCTGAACCTGAAACCTCCACACCTGTTGAAGCAGCACCTGAGCCAGCACCAGAACCCGAGGAGAAGCCTGTCAGCAGAAGCGCGAAAGACTTCAAGCTAATCAAGCAAGAGCGCGACGAAGCAAAAGCCAGAGCTGCGGAACTGCTTTCACAGGTTAGCGATCTGGAGCAATACAAGTCCGTCAACGACGAATACCAGAAGCTCAAGTCTGAGTATGCAGAGATCAGCGATACACTTAGCCTGACCAATCTTGAGCGTCACCCCAAGTTCAAAGAACAATACAACAAGCCCCTGGCATCGCAGATAGAGCGAGCCAAAGCTTACGTGCCTGAAGCTGACAGATCTCAGTTGGAGAAAGTGCTGCGTATGCCTGTAGGTGAAACCCGTGCGAACGCGCTGGACGAGCTGGTAGGTGAACTGCCTGCATCTCGTCAGGCATACTTGCAGGGCATCGTCAGCAGGATCGACGAGATCAGTTATGAGCGGGATGAAAAGCTGACACAAGCTCAGTCCAGCTACGAGGAATACGTTGCCAGCGAGAACGCTGTCAGTGAGCAACAAACCACTGAACGCAATCAAGCGTTGGAGAAGTCTTTCAGCACAATGCTTTCAGAAGCTCAAGACAACGTGCCGATGTATCAGCTGCGTGAGGGAGACGAGGAGTGGAATACTGGTGTCCGTGAACGTGTGCAGCTAGCCAAGAAGATCCTGCTGGAACAGAACTCGTTTGAGGATGCTGCTACTGCTGCTCTCTGGGCAGCTAGCGGTGGAGCGTTGCTTGAACAAAACGCTGCGCTTACTGAGCACAACCGTAGAATGAATGCGGAGCTGGAAAAACTCAAAGGTGCTGAACCTTCCTCGCACGGTGGAGTTTCGCCTCACGTAGCTGGAGGCAATCCTCTTGCTGCAAGCAGTAAAGCATTTAGTGATCGCGTTCTTTCCGAGCTGCAACAGCGTGGCGTGAGATAATCACTTAGGCCGTGGTCCGTGGGCGGTGGCTGCTGCGTTTCTGTTGGCGCACAGCTCTCGTTAGTTGCAGCCCAGCTACCCGTTCTCACGGGCAGGGTAGCTGCCTTTATTTTTTCTTTGAATTGCGTTTGACGGATATTCCCCGCTGAGCACAAAACAGTATTGCGTGAACGAGCTGTCGCGCATAACTACAGCTCACAAGACTTTTGCCCTACAGCGATTGGCACCCGCACCTTGGCCCCACTTCGACTTGGCCTACCGAACCGTTGCGACTGCTCACTGATGAGCGGGCGCTAAATCTGTAACTACACTTAGTTACAGTGCATTTAATAATTTTAAGAAAAGGTAACTAACTATGGCATGTGATAATGTCTTTGACGCATTTGCAATTGCTACCGAGAGCCTGGATCAAGAAGTTTATCGTAACGCTTCTTACCGCTCCGTGTGGCTTAACGCTGTTCCCCGTGGACAATTCAAAACAGGAACAGGAACAACCCAAACCACTTTCACTATTGAGAACTCTGAGCCTGTAGCTGATATAGAGAGTTGGACAGAGATTACCAATACAGCTGTCGAAGGAGGATCTAACGGTGGAGCTAGTGGATCTTGTGCTTCTACGTTTACGGATGTTGAAGTCGGATACACTGCAAACACTTACAACCCAGAGAGTTACGCACTTTCAGGGCCGATCGTCTGCAAAGATGATTTGATCTATGACCACAATGTGGATGTGTTCTTGAGGGCTTATATAGAAGAGCTTACAAAGCGTGCTCAGCGTAGCTGGGAGAAACGCTACGAGGAGATCTACATGCAGTTCAGCTCCAAGCTATCTGTAGGCGATGCTGCTACTTTTATTGACTGGGACGGTTCAGACAGTGTGTCTGATTTTGTGGATGCAACTGACTTCAGTGGTGATGGCGGTGTTTCTACTTCTGCGCTGACGCAGCAGCTGCTTGATCAGGTAGCTATTGAGCTTATTGATCGTGGAGCCACAAATCCTGACTCCAACGGATTTATTAACTTCGGTGAAGACGGACCTGTCTTCCCGATCTTGATTGGTCTTGAGGCTTCGCAGCAAATTGCGTTGAACAACGCTGAGCTGCGACAGGATTTCCGTGATGCGGACAGTGGTTCAGGTGGAGCATCTGAATTGATGAAACGCTTGGGCGCTACCCGAGTAATCAAGAACTTCAGGCACGTTCCTAATATTCGACCACCTCGATACACGTTTGACACTAACACTAACAAGTATGTGCGTGTCACTACTTACCTGCAATCCAATGCGACCAAGGGTAAGAAGTCTACGTTGAATCCTGCTTACAAAGCTGCCCCTTACGAGGCAGCGATTATCATGAACCCCGCTGTGTTCACCTCTGAGATTGTGCCACCTGTTAACGCAGCTGGCGGCGTCTCCTGGGATCCAACCAGCTACATGGGTGAGTGGCAGTGGGTCACTGGCGGTAACAACATTCAGTCATCTAGCGACTGCGGAACCCGACTTGATCCGTTCAACAAACTTGGACGACACTTTGCCGAGTTCAAACACGCAGCAAGACCTGAGTTCCCACAATACGGAATGACTCTGATCTTCAAGCGTGCTTGTGGTGGCAGCGCAATCAGCATGACTGATGTCACAGCTTGCGCGAGCTAAGAATTCCTAGCTACCGATAGGACCAAACTGGTGGCCCGTATCTACGGGTGCGGGTCACCGGCCTTTTACATATAACTTGAAGCAGTAGAAAACAGTTTATGAACAATCCCAAAATTTACTCAGACGGAGTTACGAATAGTATTCAGGACTCCCCGTTGCGCGTTCAAAATAAAATCTTAGGCGCACTCAAGAATTTAGGTGGCAAGTCAACGACAGCCACACAAACAGTCGCAGCGGTTACTGCTACAGCATCCGTTGCGCTGGCAGCTAATACAGCTCGATCCTTCCTGACACTACAGAACGTAGGGACAGAAGAGGTCTACGTAAAACTAGGTGGAAGCCCTGTAGCTACAGGCTCCAAATCTTTTGCTTTTGTTTTGAAACCAGCCTCCGCAGCTAACCGAGGTGACGGTGGGACAGTGTCACTACAATCCTATACAGGCACTGTCAATGTAATCACCGCGAGCAGCACATCTGAAGTTGCCGTAGCGGAGTTTGCCGCATGATCTCGTTTGAACTGACTCGGCCCAGACTCGGTCCAGATCTAAGTGTGTCTCTGACTACAGACGACACTCCGTTGATGACTGGGGAGTTTAACTGGTTCGATGATGCTGATAACCAGCTGGTGGATGACCAAAACAATACCCTTATATTTTTAGACTACGTATAGAGAGCTGACCTATGGCTAACACAAGAATTAAAGATCTCAACAACACAGCTACTACAGTGCCTTCTGACGCATATGTAGCTATTGACGGCAGCGCAAACGGCACTGCTAAAATCAGTCGCGACAACTTGCGGCAGGACACAGCTGATGCGATAGCTGCTGCACCCAGCACATACAACCTAGCTCCGCTCACATCGGGCAGCGTGGATGTGGCTAAAGGCGGGACAGGTAGCACGACAGTTGACGGAGCTAAAACCACGCTTCAGGTTCCCAACGTAGGCACAGCAGCCAACGAGGTTTCCGTTAACGGCATGCTTGGCGACATGTCATTCCAAAACTCAGCCGCAGTGACCGTAGATGACCTCACTGTTGACGGACATTTTGCTGGCACAGTCGGCAAACCAATGCCAGTCAATGGGCCGACGATGCGGTTTGATGGAGTTGATGACCACGTTTCATTTGCAGCGCCAGTAGGGTCTGCTTTTAGCTTTACCAACGGAACGGACGATACTCCGTTTAGCTCGGCGTGCTGGATAAAATTCACTGGTTCTGGTGACGAGAATTTTTATTCAAAGTATTCATCTGGCTCTGTCAGTGAATACACAGCGCGGGTAACTGGCGGGGCTTTAGAATTTCAAGTTCGCGACACAAGCAGTGGTCGTGTTGTATTCACCTCAAACAGCTCATTGTCTGACTACAATGGCAAGTGGATACATGTCAGTTTTACTTACGGAGGGTCTGGACCAAACTCCACCAACTCGTTTGAAAACGCTGGCAACGCAATGACTATGTATCTCAACGGTAAGCCACTCGCATCTACAGCAGTGAGAGTCGGGACTTATTTGGGAATGACTAGTACAGCCGCAGCTTTTGACATTGGCAGATTAACCACTCTGCCGTTTGACGGCGAAATCAGAGACGTAAAACTTTTCAATAAAGAGCTTTCACTAGCAGAGGTTCGTGAGGTTTACAGCAACGGGCAGTTAGGCTTTGCGGAATCGACGGGGACTGCCACTCTAAACACTGGCACTTTCACATCACAGGGGGGTAGTCTTGGTTTTGGGACAGTGACGGGAGCTACTGCAACAGGCTTCACTGCTGCGTATGACACCGCCAACGCTAGTAACAGAATAGCCTCGGCTCTTAGCACTACTAGCGTGTCCGGCAAACGTTACAAAGTCACTTTTAAAGCAAACACAGGAGGGCAGTCTGTTGACCTCCAAAGCTATAACACCACATTCGGAGGGCGACAAACAGTACAGGCATTCAATGCCTCAACACTGACACCGTTTGAGATTGAATACACTGTCACAAATACTGCCGAGGAAATAGGCTTTTATGTTGCCCCCTCTTCTGCTGGCAGCCTCGTAATTTCAGATTTCAGAATAATTCAAATCGGGTCAGTCCTCGACGCACGGGCAGAACAATTCGACACCTCAACGGGCAAGCTGCACGATTTGTCTGGCAACGATTTTGTAGGCACCCAGAGCGGTGGGGTGCAAAGTCTTGGTAAAAATTTCCCAGTATACGGAACTGGTTCTTGGACGCCCTCGGTAGATTTTTCCTCGTCAACATCTGGGCTTAGTATCTCGTCACAAAACGGTCGATATACTCGCTGTGGGGACACCGTTTTTGTGACCGGTAGCCTCCACTTTGACGTTGGTTCGTCGAGCGGCAATATGTCAATCTCGGGGCTGCCGTACAGTGTTGCGACTGGCACATATAACAATGCATGCGGAGGTGTCTCGTTCGCGTCTGGGTTGGCTTCATTGACTAGCCACGTAACACTTAAAGCCAAAGTTGGCACAAGTGATATAACGCCCTATGACTGGGGAGCATCCGGGACGACTCGGCTGACGGAAGCGAATTTCGGAGCGTCATCAATCATCTTTTTTTCACTCACCTACAAAATTTCTTAAACAATTATGGACTCAAAAATCACTTATCTACGCGGTCAAATCAGTGGCCTCAACTCACAGCTTGCAGCCGACTTTGGTAAGTCCCAAGTCCTCCAGCTAATCGGAAAAGCAAACAGCTTGCTCGATGCTAGGGTTGAGCTTGACGAACCAACCAACCGCGACAATGTGCTGGCGTTGGTCACTCAGCTTCACGCTGCCGTGGACAGCTATAACTCAGCTAACCAAATCAGCATTGAAACCGTAGAGCAGATTATGACGGGCTACGACAAAGCGGAGGTGA
>ERZ1046740.2040-NODE-2040-length-13424-cov-5.414616_pt1 | contig 13424 bp, 8 predicted proteins | sample MGYA00383093_ERZ1046740 | MGnify/ENA primary metagenome ERZ1046740 (study PRJEB29581, sample SAMEA5548363) | metagenome | biome: marine; feature: coastal; material: water | depth 25 m | study: Short-term variability in the microbial, nano- and picoplankton...
GAAGCACACGTGCCGGACGCGATGCAAGTGGAGTTGCAGCAAACAATAGGCTTGCAAATAGGGTGGCAAGAATACCGCCCGAGACGATGGCAAGTGCGTTTGGCCAAACAACCGCAAAATTGGTATCAAGCACGAAGAATGTGACGGCCCAAGCGCCAGCAATGCCTGCAAACAACGCGACCGAACCTGCAGCAAATCCTGTGAGAGCAGCGCGCAGAGCAAAGCTTGACAGGATACTGAAACGTGAGGCGCCAAGGGTTTTCAAGATAGCGGCCTCATACGTTCGGCTCGTCTGGTTGGCCGCAGCCGCCCCAATCAGGACGAGAAAGCCGGTCAACAACATTATGCTCGCCCCGTAAGATGTGGCATTGGCGAGGCTGTTGAGCAGGTCTGAAACTCGCGCGATGGCGTCGCGCACTCGGATCGCGGTAAGGTTGGGCCAAGCTTCTGAAATATCACGCAATATCTGTGCTTCGGCTTGTTCATCTGCATAGACCGTGGCGATAAAGCTGTGAGGTGCGCCCGCCAAGGCCGCCGGGTTCATCACCATTACAAACCCCATACCTGCCGTAGAGAAATCCACATTGCGCAGGCTGGTGATTGTCGCCTCGATGTCGCGTCCCAGAATATTGATCGTCAAGTCATCACCAAGAACGAGCCCCATCTCGGCAGCTTCTTCTGCGGCAAAACTCACTTGCGCAGGGCCAGTGTAGTCCTCGGACCACCATTCCCCAGCTATCACGGTTGTGGTTTCAGGGACCGATGCTGCATAGGTTATGCCCCTATCGCCGGTTACGACCCAATGATCGCCCGCAACCTCAGCCGCAGGGCGGCCATTAATCCGGCTTAGAACCCCGCGCAGCATCGGTGCGGTCTCAATGTCTGACACAGCAGGATCATTTTCCAGATGCTCGAGGAAGGCGTCGATCTGGTCTTTTTGAATATCCACCACAAAATACGAAGGCGCAACTGAGGGTAAGTCGCGCGCAATCGCATTGCGCAGGTTGCCGTCAATCTGACCCACCGCCGAAAGCACCGAAAGGCCAAGACCCAGTGACAGTATCACAGGCAAAGCGGGCTCTGATTGGGATGAAATCGCATTTAAGGCCCAGCGCAGTGCCGGGCGACGTCTGGTACGTGGTGCCGCACGCCGAGCCAACCATCCTGTCACCAAGGCGGCCAGTACCAATAAGACCATTGCTCCAAGAATTCCGGCTGCTGCCCAAAGCGTCAGCTGCCAAGACCCAGACAACCAGCCCGCCATCCCCAAAAGCACTATCAGTAGGCCAAAGATTGCAGCAACGAACCGCATCGGCGGCATTAGTCGGGCCGCTTGCATCGCGTCGCGAAATAGCGCGGCTGCATGAACATCGCCAATACGCGACAGCGGCCAGAGGGTGAAAATCAATGCCGTCAACGCACCATAGATCGCGGCCTCGGCCAGTGGTCCAGGATAGACGGCCATGACAGTCGGCACCGGAAGCCCGGACTGTAAGATCGGTGCCAACAAAAGCGGCAAGCCTGCGCCTAGAACCACACCCAATGCGATCCCAACCAGAGACAACAGCCCTATCTGCAGAAAATATGTTAGAAACACGGTTTGCCGATCAGCCCCAAGGCTGCGCAGTGTCGCGATGATTTCGACCTTGCCTGCCAGATAGGCTCGAATGGCGGATGATACACCAATACCGCCAACGGTCAGACCACACAGCCCGACAAGGATCAAAAAGGCCCCCAACCGTTCGACAAATTCTGCAACGCGTGGCGCGCCATTGCGGGAATCTCTCCACCGCAAGCCAGAGGCTTCAAATTGCGCCATCGCGTCTTGCTGCAACATGTCCAGCGACGCGTCTTCAGGCAACAACAGGCGATATTTGGTGGAATATAAAGTGCCGGGTGTAAGCAATCCAGAGTCCGAGAGCGCTGTTGTCGCGACAATCGTACGAGGCGCCAGAGAAAAGCCACCTGCATCGTCCGGTTCACGCACAAGGCTGGCCGTCAGACGAAAATCTTGCGTGCCGAGGCGAAAAACATCTCCGACCATCAGGCCAAGGCGGTCCATCAAAAAGGGCTGCATCACCGCGCCCGGCAAACCGTCTTGCGGCTCTAGTGCCTTTGCCAAGGACATTGGCGGGTCCAATGTAATGGTGCCCACCAACGGATAGGCGGCATCCACAGACTTAACTTGGGTTAACGTGCGTTCGGCATCATCGCCACGCCCAACAATGGCCATTGAACGGAAATCTACAATCTCCGACACAGCAACGGCATTGGTCTGCATCCATTCCGCCTCGTTTTCCGAAGCAAACCGATACGTGAGGTCCATTTCGGCGTCACCGCCCAGCAAAGCGGCCCCTTCGGCAGCCAGACCAGCCTCAATACTGGCACGGACAGTACCAATGGCGGCGATGGTGGCCACGCCCAAAGCGAGGCAGGCCAAAAAAATGCGAAAGCCTGCAAGGCCGCCGCGCAGTTCGCGTCTGGCAAACCGCCAGGGCAGCGACAGGGTCATAGTTGCGCCTCATCCGTCACGATGCGCCCATCGCGCAAGCGCACGATCCGATCACATCTGCGCGCCAGCTCGTTAGAATGTGTCACCAGAACCAAGGTTGCATCATGCCGATCCCGCAGATCAAACAACAGATCCATAATGGCCTCACCGTTGGTTTGGTCGAGGTTGCCTGTTGGTTCATCCGCCAACAAAATATCTGGGCGTGGGGCCACCGCGCGCGCAAGTGCAACGCGCTGTTGTTCTCCACCAGACATTTGACGTGGGAAATGGTCGGCACGGTCAGATAGGCCCACAGCATCCAACTCCGCACGTGCGCGTTCAAACGCACCTCGGTGTCCGGCAAGCTCCAATGGCGTTGCGACATTCTCCAATGCGGTCATCGTCGGGATCAGGTGAAAACTTTGAAAGACCACCCCCATGTGGTCGCGACGCAATCGTGCAAGCGCGTCTTCGTCTAATGCGCCCAACTCTTGACCCATCACCGTAATCGAACCACCTGTGGCCCGTTCTAATCCGCCCATCAGCATCAACAGCGAAGATTTGCCTGACCCAGACGGCCCAACCATCCCTAAAGTTTCGCCTTTTTCGACCTGCAAAGAGATCTCATGCAAAATATCGACGCGCCCGGCATTGCCTTCTAGCGAAAGACGGGCATCTTTAAGAGAGAGGATTGATGACATGAAAGGTTCCGCGTGATGAGGTGTGAAAGCCTATATGGGTGTGTAAAGGACCTCGGCAAGGCGTTGTTGCTGGTTTTGCTGTCTGTGTTGCCACTAAAAGCTGATCCAGCCTCGATTGTGGCCTTCGGAGATAGCCTTACCCAAGGCTATGGTCTTGCTGCGGATGATGGATTTGTCCCACAGCTTCAACGCTGGCTTGTCGAAGAGGGAGTTGATGCAACATTAATCAACGCCGGGGTATCAGGAGATACCACAACGGGCGGTGCCGCGCGCATCGATTGGGCGTTGGGTAATGACGTTGATGCAATGATTGTTGCATTGGGCGGGAATGACATGTTGCGTGGCACAGATCCAACCGTGTCCCGCAAAAACCTTTCCAGTATTCTCAAGGCCGCACAAGATCGCGGGATCGATGTGCTTTTGGTTGGTATGAAGGCCGCCGGGAACTATGGCCCAGACTACAAAACTCAGTTTGATAATATGTATACTGAACTGGCCCAAGAGTACGGCGTCTTGTTTAACGAGAATTTCTTTTCCGGACTTGGAAGTGTGGATTTAACAAATGTTTCCAAATACATGCAACAAGACGGAATCCACCCTAACACGGAAGGTGTCGCGCTGATTGTAAAGGCTTTGGGGCCCGACGTGATGCGCTTGGTCGACGGCCTAGACGGCTGAAGGACGACTTGCGCAGCCACGTCGGAAATTTTCATTCTCCCGTGTACACCCGGGACCAGTCTTGCTTCATGTCCACGATCACCCAGCCTCGATCTGGGCCTTCGTCTAGTCCACGCACAAGTTTACCAATGTGACTATCTCGGTCGTAAGCAACCTCCCGTTCACCATCCGTGTGATGCACGATAAGTCCAAGGCGTGGCCCGTCACCGGCCGTTGCCCACTCTAACATCTGGAAATCCCCGTCCGAGTTACCACCCGCAATTATTGGCCGTTTGCCGATCATCGTGTCGATCCCAACGGGTTTGCCTTCTTTGTCATCTACAAACGCAATTCCCGGCTCTTTGACGACGGTTGGTACACCGTCAACCACCCGGTAGCTGCTTTTTGCAGCGCTACCGATCACCTGTTCGGATGGAATACCATAAGCATCTTCGGCAAAGGCACGGATAAAGTGAATGCCGCCGCCTGAAACAATGTAGGTCGCAAACCCTTCATCTCGCAGATAGCTCAACAACTCGACCATTGGCTGATACGTCATTTGAGAATAAAGCAGTCCCGTTTCTGGGTGGCGTGCTGTCGTCATCCATTGCTGAACGATGGCAATAAACTCATCAACTGAAAGTCCAGAATGCGTGACATTGATGATCTCAAGAAGGCCTTCGACACCAGCGGCCATAACGACTTCCATGTCACCAGTTGCCGCAGCTTTTAAAACATCTGAAGACAGAACAGACGGATCGGCCTTCGCCATTTCCTTTAGTCTGTCGATTGCAAAAATCACTTGGAAATAGACAGGCTGCTCCCCCCACAGTGTGCCATCGTTGTCGAAAACAGCAATCCGATCCGACGGAGTCACATAGTTCTGAGAGGCCGGATCTGTGACATCCTCTACAAATGAAACAATCCGAACTTTGCGGTCCGACGCATTCCAAGATGGCAATGGATCTGCCTGCGCTGTTTGACTAAAACCGACGAGCAAAAACGCTGTGATCATAGCTGTAAATAGACGTTTCATCTAAAACTCCGTTTCAATAAATTGACGAAAAGTAGTGGTTCTACGTTTTCGTGCTTTTTGGTTACCTTACCATAGGATCTGGTCAAGAATCGAGTTTCAGACTACGCGGCTTCTTCTTTGCGCGTACCCTTCCCCCACTCACGCGCGCGCTGCAAAAGAACATACAACACCGGAACAATGATCACTCCCAACACAGTTGCCGCCAACATGCCGCCAAATACTGCGATACCGATCGCCTTTTGGCTTGCCGCCCCAGCGCCACTCGCCGCCAAAAGCGGGACAACCCCCAACAAAAAGGAAAGCGCCGTCATCATCACCGCCCTGAACCGCTGACTGGCAGCTTCAAGGGCAGCTTCTCGAATTGACAGGCCGCTGGCACGCCGCTCCATGGCAAATTCAACAATCAAAATGGCGTTCTTCGAGGCCAAACCGATAAGCATAATCATACCAATCTGCGTATAAAGATTCACATCTCCTCCGGTCAAAGACACTGCGGCCAATGCACCAAACAAGGCCACCGTTACGGATAGTAAAATACCGATTGGCATCGTCCAGCTTTCATATTGCGCCACGAGGAAGAGATAGCCAAACACCACAGCCATGACCAAAATGAGAACAACCAAACCACCAGAAGCTTGTTGTTGTTGCGCGGTCCCGGTCCACTCGTAGGCGTAACCAGGTGGCAATGCAGTTGTTGCTTCTTCTTCCAGAACTCGAATGGCGTCGCCAGTTGACAACCCCGGCGCGGGCACCGCTGTCACTGTCGCTGCACGGAACATATTGTACCTGTTCAGCGCAACCGGCCCAAGTTCCTTGCGAACAGAGATCAATGCACCCAAGGGCACCATTTCCCCACCCTGAGATCGCACATAAAGCGTGTCCAGATCTTCCACGTTGTCGCGATATTCGCCATCGGCTTGTATCATTACGCGGTACACACGACCAAACAAATTGAAATCATTGACGTAGAAAGAGCCCATATAAGCCTGTAAAGTCACAAAAATATCCGAAATAGAGACATTCAGCGTTTTGGCTTTCTCGCGATCAAGGTCGACAAAAACCTTGGGAACATTGGCGCGGAACGTTGAGTAAGATTGCCCGACTTCCGGGCTCTGGTTGGCAGAGTACACCAACGAGCCAACCGCCGACGATAAATCTTGAGCCGTGCCGCCCCCCGTCTGCTGTACCTTCATCTCAACACCAGCACTCATACCCAGGCCGGAGATCGGCGGCGGATTAAAGGCAATAACGCTTGCGCTAATTTCTTGGTTTGCCACCGCCATAATTTTGTTCAGAATACCATCGGCACTTAGTTCTTCGGTGTCGCGGTCGTCCCAAGGATCCAGATTAGGAATAATCATCGCCCCATTGGAACCCGATCCATTCAGCAAACTAAATCCGTTGACCAGAACACTGGATGCGACTCCAGGGATTTCCAGAATTTTTTTGTTGATCCGGTCGGTCACAGTCTCGGTTCTTTCCAAAGATGCTGCATCCGGCAATTGCACGTCAACAAAGAGGTATCCGTTGTCTTCCGGTGGGATAAACCCGGCCGGAAGAGACTTCATCAAAGCACCCGATCCCATTATGATCGCAGCCAAGATTGCCATGGCAATCAAAGGAACCCGAACCAATCGCCGAACTATTCCAACATAGCCGCCACGTACGCCATCGATGCCTTGCTCAAACTTAGCCAAAACGCCCTTCGGAGGGCCGGATCGCGCCTTCAGGATAAGCGAACACAATGCTGGAGACAGCGTCAAAGCGTTGATCGAAGAAATTACAACAGCGGTCGAAATTGTGACGGCAAATTGAGAGTATAGTCGCCCCGTGATGCCTGGCATAAAAGTGACGGGCACAAAAACAGCCAACAAAACCAGGGTTGTCGCAATGACGGGACCAGTGATTTGTCCCATCGCCTTGCGGGTCGCATCAGGAGGACTAAGGCCTTCTTCCGCGATTATTCGTTCGACGTTCTCCACGACAACAATGGCATCATCCACAACAATGCCGATTGCCAGCACAAGCGCGAACAATGAAATGGTGTTCAACGACATGCCAAAGGCAAGAAGGAAGGCAAAAGTTCCGATAAGGGAAACTGGAATTGCGATCGCCGGAATGACAGTTGCCCGCCAACTGCCAAGGAAGAGAAACACTACGGCAATCACCAATACAAAGGTCTGCATCAGCGTTGTCACAACGTCGTTTAGGGATTGGTTCACGAACCGCGTGGAATCAAACGGCAAATCATAAGTCACATCATCTGGAAACGCCTGTGATAGCCGCGACAGTTCGGCTTCCACACCCTCTGCGACAGCCAACGCATTGGCTCCGGGTGCCTGATATATCGCCAGAACTGTTGCGGGTTGCCCAGAAAAGCGACCTGACGCGTTATAATAGCTAGCCCCAAGCTCGACACGTGCGACGTCGCGGATACGAACGATGCTGCCGGACTGTCCGGTTCTAAGGACAATGTCTTCAAACTCACGGACTGTAGTAAGGCGCCCCTTGGACTTGATTGTATATTGAAATTGTTGGCCTTTTGGGATGGGTGGCGTGCCGATTTGGCCTGCCGAAACCTCAAGATTTTGTTCCTTTATCGCCTGGATCAGGTCACTTGGTGTCAAACCTAGACCGGCCATGCGGTTAGGATCCATCCACATCCGCATAGAGTATTCAAAATTGGTCATAATGTCGGCCTTGCCGACCCCCCCGACCCGTGCGAGCGCATCCTTGAGATTAATCGCAGCGTAGTTTGACAAGAACACTTCATCATAGGTGCCGTTGGGGGATGACAAAGTCACCAACATCAACATATTGGTTGATGATTTTTGCGTGACCACACCGGAATTGGTCACTTCAGATGGCAGCGACGATGTCGCTTGGGCCACCCTGTTTTGTACATTGACCGAGGCAATGTCAGGATCGGTTCCAACCTCAAAAGTCACGGATAGGGAATACGACCCGTTATCAGTGCTGTCCGACGACATGTAGATCATGTCATCGACACCATTGACCTGCGCCTCGATCGGGGCTGCCACAGTATTCTCGACAGTCTCAGAGCTTGCCCCGGTATAATTCGCGCTAACTGTCACGACGGGGGGCGTAATCTCCGGAAATTGTTCGACCGGTAAAACTAGGAATCCAATGATCCCCATGATGGTCAGGACCAGCGAAATCACAAACGACATTTTGGGACGAGCGATAAAAATTGAGGAAAACACTCTTATTGCTCCTCTGCACTACCAGCCAAAACCGCATCGACCGAGACACCCGGCCTCACCCGTTGCAGACCTTCGACGATCACAGACTCGGCTTCACGCAACCCATCTTCGATGACCACCGCAGTTTCGACTTGCCGTCCCAACGTGACATAGCGTTGCTCAACCGTCTGTTGAGCGCCGACCACCAAAACAAAATCTCCACGTTGGTCCCGTTGAACAGCCGCCTGTGGAATCATCAAGACCTTTCGAGGTTCCGTGTCTTCGATCCGAACTTTTAAAAACGAGCCATCAACAATCAATCCACGTTCGTTCGCGAACTCTGCGCGCAAGGTGATCGTTCCAGTGGCCGGATCAATTTGGTTGTCTGCAAACACAACCCGACCGGATTCATCCAATTCTTTTCCATTCGGTAGAATAACAAACACGTCAGGTGTTTTGGGATTGTTTGCAACCTCGCCTACAGACGCATCATAGCTTTCGATGACATTGATCAGTTGCTTTTCCGTTAAGGCAAATTCAACAAACATTGGTGCGGTTCTAAGCAAGGTAATCAACGGTTTGGTCGAGGGGCCAACCAATTCGCCGGGACTGACAGATGTGCGCCCAACCCGACCTTCAAACGGCGCACGTACCGTTGTATAGCTCACATCCAATTCCGCCAGAGAAATGGCGGCTTCTGCGATTTGAACTTGCGCTTGCGCCACTTGATTATTGGCCAAGGCGACATCACGATCTGACTCTGTCCCAGATCCGCGTCTGAATAATTCTGCTTTGCGTTCAAGTTCAACGACTGACAAGGCCAAGTTCGCATCAGCTTGGGCCTTGTCTGCTTCTCTAGCCGCCAACGTTGCCGCGTAAGTGTCTGGCTCAATCTTGAAAGGATGTCGCCTTCGTTCACATCATCGCCGTCATTCACGACGATTTCCTCAACGAAACCGCTCACTCGGGCAACAATTTCGACTTTGTTGATGGCTTCGCCGCGTCCAATAAAAATGACCTGATCTATCAAATCATCGGTGTAGGCTGCCGCTATCGAAACCTTTGGAGATGGCGCAGTCTCTTGCGCAAAAGCTCTCTCGCCACTTGCCCCAAGCAACATTCCCGTCATGACAACAATTCTTGTTAGTTGATCCAAAAATCTCATGCAAAAAACCCTGAATTAAGTGAAAGCAAAACCGTTAGAAGCTCTAAAAGCACAACCCACTACTGGCGAGTGCATTCAATCAAAGTAGTCAAACACGTCGCGGCGTAGTGTGCAACGTTAACGACATACCCTACGAAAGGGTTTGTTCGGTGAATTCAGAGCTAGGCTTGAAGAATGAAAAGGCCTCGATTGTTCATCACAGACACCGCCTGAACAGGGTTTTTACCAAAATTGGGGTCTCGCCAGGTAATAGCCCAACCACTTCGGCGTCCTGCCCGGACCAAGTGCCCGTTCACGGCAAATTCTCTTGATACTCTATAAAATGGTTTCCCTTTCAGGTCACATCAAAGGAATAGGGCAATCTTTGGTTTGGAGAATTTTCCTCAAACTCTTGCCATAATAAGGCTCAAGCGCGTAGCTTTGGGTTGCCGTTGCCCATCGAAACGCTGACCGCGGCGCCTCGGAAATATGGTTTTCACGGAACGTTGAAGGCGCCTTTTCGACTAGCCCCCGAAATTGATGGCTCCATGTTGGATGCTGACCTTTCGCGACTTGCTGATCTCGCCGGCACTATCGTGCAAGAACTTGACCTTCACCGCACACAAGCTGGGGCCGCTGAATTGACCTTTCGACGTAGTGCTGGGTTAAACTATGCGCAAGAAGCTTACCTAGCCCGGTTGGGGGTATCCCTATGTGCTGTACGAATTTCGCTTTTATTTGAGGCTGACCGGTGCATTTCCAAAAAAATAGGCTGACGGATGTGTATGCCGTGCTGGATCCGATTTAAGCATCCTTATTACCGCGACCCTTCAAGGTGCGTGATTTGTGTCTGTGTGGTGAAGATGAGTTTGGCCAATTTCCTCTTTTGAAACGCTATGCGTTGGCAGGCTGAGGGACAGCAAGCATGACTTGGGCCGCATTTCCCAGTACGTCGGAATATTCGATGGGGGTCACATCTTGACCGGAATTCAAAGGCAGTTGAACCCATGTCAACCAGTGCCCAATATCAGCTTGGGCTTACCCGCCCTTCAATCCATGAGTGTAAGCCGCTTAAAATGCCAAACCAACATAATTCTCCGCCAATGATGTCAGCGCAGCTTCGGATGAGAATAGATATTCCAAGTCAGTGAGCAGCTTTATCTGACGGGTCCAATTTGATTGTTAGTACACGATTGGCACTGTTTCCATTGGTATAATGGTTTCCGGCGCTGGTGGGCGATAGCCCAGTGCGCTGTGTGGCCTCTTGGTGTTGTAGCGTTTCCGCCATTCTACAATGATGATTTGAGCTTCGCGCAGGCTGTAAAATATCTCCCCATTTAGAAGCTCGTCTCTCATAAAGCCATTGAAGCTTTTGCAATATCCATTCTCCCAAGGCGGACCCGGCTCGATGTATGCCGTCTTGGCGCCGACAGCGGTGATCCAATTCCTCACGGCCAATGCCACGAACTCGGGGCCATTATCTGATCGTATGAAGCAAGGCGCCCCGCGCAGAATAAACAAGTCCGTTAGAGCGTCGATGACATCGGTCGAGTTCGGCTTCCTCTTCACTCTGCTAGCCAAGCATTCACGATTGAACTCATCTTTGATGTTCAGGGTCCGAAAGGCCTTTCCTTCATAGGTGCGGCAATGAACGAAGTGATAAGAACACACGTGATTGCGATGCTTTGGTTGAAGTCGAATACATGACCCATCGTTCAGCCAAAGTCGGATCGTTTCATGGCTCACATCGATGCTGTGTTCCTGCAGAAGATCCTCCACATTGCGTAAAGACAGTGGAAATCGGACATACGTCATCACCTCAAGGCGGTTATCCCGGTACTGGTTTCAAAATAGCAAAAACGGGCGCGTCTTGTCATAGCTCCCTACGAAACCGCCCTACCCACTTCAAGCCGGTTTTGCCCTGACAGCGCGAGCCGTCACCGTCGAGGTTCTTGATATAGCACAACCGTTTGTCGCCAGATTTCTGACATTTCGATCGCGATTTCCGGTGGAGTGGCAGAGCTTTCATGGTCAATATTGCGCTCAAGCCGCGCAAGGAATCTTTGCAACTGGGTCGCACCAAATACAGCTGCCGAGCCTGCCAAAGCGTGAATATTGTTTTTCAGCGCGGACAACTCCATTTCGGTTTCAACGGGTGAAAGGATACCCAAAGCGTCTTCCACCTCAGCAAAGAAACGATCGAGATTTTTGCGATATGCCTCTTCACCCAATAAACTCTTGAGCTGCTTTACAACTTCAAGGTCAATCACTGAGTTTGTTGTTTGAGGCTCTACCGACAAAGTCGATTGGCAAAGATCGTACAACGCTTGTTCCAGCAGATGAAGGCGCGCAGGTTTGGTGAGCACAATGTTCATTCCCGCTGCGATAAATCGATCATGCTCTTCCGCATAAGCATGAGCCGTCAATCCAATGATGGGCGCTTTGGATGACGCCGCATCAGAGGCACGAATACGCTTTGTCGCTTCGACGCCGTCCATGACAGGCATACTGACATCCATGAAAATTGCATCGAACCGCACGCTGTTTGCCTTGTCCATCCCCTCTTGCCCGTTGTGGGCATCGGCAACTTTATGGCCAAGACCTTGCAGGGTCTCCTTCAGGACAAAACGGTTTATCTTGTTGTCTTCGACGATCAATATTGAAAGAGATGCCTGATCACGTGGTTGGCTGGTCAATAGATCCTTGTGCCGCTCGGTTGACACTTCAGGCTCTTCTGCCGCGACAAGCGGAACTTGGAACCAGAAAGAACTGCCTTCGCCGTCCACACTTATCACACCAATTTCGCCTCCAAGAGCTTCAACCATGCGCCGGCTAATGCCGAGACCTAGCCCGGTGCCTTCGTTTCTTCTGTCATAGCCGGTGTCCCAGGTGACAAAATCATCAAAGATGCGCTCAAGCTGATCCTTAGAAATACCGATACCAGTGTCGGACACTCTGAATTCAAATCGATCCTCTGCGTTTGGCAACTTGGCTACCTGCACATCAATCCTGCCGTTTGACGTGAACTTGATAGCATTGCCGACAAGATTCAAAAGCACTTGCCGCAAACGAAAACTATCGCCAGCCACCCAGCATTCAGGTGCCAGATTTACGTGGCATTCAAGTTGGTTTGAGCGCGACTGCGCCAACGCCAGATTGGTCGAGAGCACTTCTTTGATGAGGGCTTCTGGCTGGAAAACGTCCGTATGAAGTTCAAGCTTCCCTGCCTCGGCTTTGGAAATGTCCAGCACATCACCAACATGACGCAGCAACAGGTTTCCCGATACCTTCGCGAGTTCAACAAATTCGCGTTGTTTGTCAGTCATCTCGGATGCTTCAAGCAAATCCAGCGTCCCCATAACCCCATTGATGGGTGTACGCATCTCGTGGCTCATCACTGCTAAGAATGATGACTTTGCCTTGTCTGCGGCCAAGGCATCTTCCAGCGCTTGTGTCAGCTTGTCTTGCGTGGCGATACGGTCGGTAATATCGCGAATGAAGGATACGAAAATCGGACCGTTTGGGCCCGTCGCCTGAGCGATCGATACTTCAACCGGAAACTCATGGCCATCTTTGTGAAGCGCCTCAAGCTGGACCAGACCTTGGCCGATAACACGCTTTTCCCCTGTAGTTAGAAACCTGTGCATCCCGGCCTTGTGGGCTTCGCGAAATTTCTCAGGAATGATCAAGTCGCTCAAGGATCGACCAATGGCTTCACTTTGTTCAAATCCAAATATTTTTTTGGCGGCGCCGTTAAAATCGATCACATCGCCCTTGGCGTCCGCCACGATAACTGCATCCAAGGAGGCACCAACAGTCGAAGCCAAACGTTCGGTCGTCAGGTGCCTTTCTCGGCTTTCGCGGCCAGCCACGGAAAACTGGCGAAACAGAAAGGCCAATGCAGCCCCAAGCGCGACAATTGTAAGGATCGTCAATGCACTGAACTGGATAAGAAGCGTCGATAAAACAGATCTTTGATCCAGTGCCTTGGTGGAAGAAATCTGTATGCCCTTTAGGGCGATGGTTCGCGCATGGGAGCGCATGTCTTGCGTCAATTGGGACAAGGCCAGCAGTTGCCCCTCAAGCAAAGCATCGTCGCCATCAATGAACCTCACTGAACGATCCAAAAAGGCGGTAAAGTCTTCCAACACAAGGGATATTCCGGGATCGGCCCTCAAGTCTCTATAGATCT
>ERZ1046740.2045-NODE-2045-length-13389-cov-5.166267_pt1 | contig 13389 bp, 11 predicted proteins | sample MGYA00383093_ERZ1046740 | MGnify/ENA primary metagenome ERZ1046740 (study PRJEB29581, sample SAMEA5548363) | metagenome | biome: marine; feature: coastal; material: water | depth 25 m | study: Short-term variability in the microbial, nano- and picoplankton...
GAAACGCCGCATCGACCGATTTCAAATTGTTCTCGGTCGCGCCTTTGACCGTCAACCAATCCTTCGGTGGCTGGAGCGTCTCGGCATACTTCTCGACCTTGTGCCGAGCACTCAAGAACGGCCCCGAACGACTCCCCGCCGCAGTATAGGATGCCTCCGGCGTTCCCTCGAAAATCAACTCGCCACCTTCAACACCGGCCCCCGGCCCCAACTCTATCAAATGATCCGCCGCCCGCATCGTGTCCGCGTCATGCTCGACCACCACAACCGAGTTTCCGCGATCCCGCAGCCCCAGCAAGGTCTGAATCAAACGACGATTATCGAGCGGGTGCAGGCCGATGCTCGGCTCATCGAGAATATATACGACCCCTATCAAAGACATGCCGAGCTGCGTCGCCAAACGCACACGCTGCGCCTCCCCACCACTCAAGGTGGCATAGCTTCGATTCAACGTTAAATAACTCAGGCCGACTTCATTGAGAAACAGTAAACGCGAAGCCAAGCCATGAATCGCATCACTCATCGAATGATACGCAGCCTGATTCTCCAAGCCGGCGACAAACGCTTCCGCCGCATGCAAAGACATGGCGAGGAAATCCGAGATCGAGACCCCCTCGATCAACACACTCAAACTCGCGGGCCGCAAGCGCTTGCCATGGCAAGTCTCACAGCGGCTACTGGTTTGATAGGCCATCAACCGGGCGCGCAGACCGTCGCTACTCGTCGTGCGGCGCATGTCTTCAAGATCGGCCAGTACGCCCTCAAAAGGCATCGCCTCGGGCTTGGTATTGCCGCCTTTCAGCTTAAAGCTGAACAACCGGCTGCCGGCGCCATGCAGAATCTGCTCCCGCACTCCGGCATCCAACTCCTCCCACGGCACATTCGGATCAAACGGCAACTGCTCGGCCAACTGCTTCAATATCGCATTGCGCTTGATGATCATCTGTTTCGAACCCAGGCGCCATGGTTTGATCGCCCCCTTCTTCACCGACTTGCCGGGGTCCGGCACCAACAATTCCGGCTGAAATTGCAGGGTTTCGCCCAAGCCACCGCATTCCGGGCAAGCCCCCTCGGCATGGTTCCAAGAGAAATGCCTCGGCGAAATGGGATCATACACATCCCCACAATTCACACAGGCGAGGCGATTACTCAAAGGCAGTTCACGCCATCCGCCCGCGTCGCGATCCTCAATCAACACAATCGCACGATCACCGCCTTCACTAAACGCCAGCTCCAGCGAGTCCGCCAAACGACTGCGCTGGTCGGCCCGCAAGACAATGCGGTCCACCACAATCTCCACCACGATCTCTTTCGACTTCGAATCGATTAAATCGCGCTCATCCAGACGGCGCACTTCGCCATTGATCCGCACTCGCTGAAAACCGCGCTGCTGCAAGCGCGGCAACTCCTCCCGCAGAATCGCCGGTTTGGTCGTCATCCAGGGCGCGAGGATCATCAAGCGGCTCTCATCCGGCTCCGCATACACACGCGTCAGGCAATCATCCATCGAGCGGCGCTCAATGACGCCGCCATCCTTCGGACAATAAGCCGTACCACAGACCGCCCACAGCACACGCGCAAAATCCGCAATCTCGGTAATGGTCGCCACCGTGCTGCGCGGACTGCCGCCACCGCCCGTGCGTTGCTCCAAGGCAATCACCGGCGAGAGCCCCTGGATAAAATCGACATCCGGGCGCGGGATCTGCTCCAGCACCATGCGCGCCTTGGTCGACAAACTATCGATATATTTCCGATAGCCCTCCGCGTAAATCGTATCAAAGGCCAACGACGACTTCCCCGAGCCACTCACCCCGGTAATCACCACCAACTCATTGCGCGGAATCTTCAGGCTGATATTCCGCAGGTTGTGCTCACGCGCTCCCTTGACGGAAATACAGTCGGCGTGCGATGGGGGCGAAGTCTTCATGAATAACAAACCCAGACCAATAGACTCGGGAGTCTGCAAGCGCAAGACCCGGCGCAACTTCGTTGGCGTTGAAAACTCTGCGGGCGTGGCACCTTCGACATCGCTCAGGCCAGGGAGCCTCGCCCCTACAACAGAGAATACTCACCTTCGAAACTTCAACGCATCGCTGTCGGCCAGCGATCCGGCACCAGAAAGTAAGGCTCCGCCGAGTCCGGCAGCGCGAACATCACACAGCGCTGCTTCGCCGACGCACGCAACTCGGAAACTGAAACCCTCGGCAGCGTCCCACGCAGTTCCGAAGTCAGCTCCACCGGCCATAAATATTTGGGAACGAGGTGCACCTGCATGACGTCTCCGAAAAACCGCCCCCAGTCTTTCTCATACAGCCAGCGTCCCTTCCGACAATCCGCTCGAACCCCCTCAGGCAACGGACAAATGTCCGAATTCATCGGATAAAACAAACAGCCGTAAATCAATTGACGCACTTCAATCCGATCAATCCCCCAACGCTCGCGGAGCAGTGCCTTCGCCTCGGGGCGCTCCGCCAAGGCAAAATGCCGCACGCGCAGACGCTGTAATTTCCGCGGCCAATTGTCCTTGGGGTCCGGACCTGGAAATTCCCAGCCATCTGCAGTCCGCACGCCCAAGTAAAACTTAACCGCCAGCTCCAGTTGAAGAAAACACGCCGACACCCGATCCTTCAAAATGGTGTCCATCTCCCCCAAGGTGATGCCCCCGACATCAAAGACCTGTACATGATCCCCCAACAACTCCAGCCGATCCGACGCCTGCAGCATCAGGCACAAGGCATCCTCATATAAATGCCCGAGTTTCTGATTCTCATTTAAAACCACGTCTTGCTCAGCGCTGCCAAGCAGCGAGCGATCCAATGACGCGGCCTCCGGTAAATCCCCGACCAACAAGGGCGCGTTTCTCAGGCTCGCGAGCAGTGCTTTAGTATGAACGTTCTCCATAAATCAGCCATGATTATCATCGAGCAATCATGCATTCGCAAGGCCTCACGCAATCGCGGGGTAAACCCACTCCCGACGCTGTAGCTGGCTGGATGCCAAGGAGCCGCTAAGTCGCCAGATAAGTATGCCCGCGCAGCAACTCGGCATATTCGTCCAGCATACGGGTGCCTTCGCGTGGCTTAATGCGGTCGGCCTTGGTCGCCCGGTCAATCTGCTTCTTCATCTGACGCGTCAGGATGTGGCCATCGTATTGCGTAAAGCCCAGCACGTCATTCACTGTGAAACCTTTGATACTGTCCTCGATGTAAAACCCATCCTCTTCGTCATCTTCGAGGAAGACATGCACTTCGTTCACACGACCAAACAAGTTGTGCAAATCACCCATAATGTCCTGATAGGCCCCCACTAGGAAGACTCCGAGGAAGTAAGGCTGCTTTGCCTTCAACTCGTGCAGGCGGAGCGTGCTGCGAATGTCTTCGACATCAGTAAACTCGGAAACCTTGCCTTCACTATCGCAAGTGATGTCGACCAAGGTGGCATCGACCTCCGGGGATTCATTGAGTCGATGGAGCGGCACGATGGGGAACAGCTGGTCGCAGGCCCAATGATCGATCAGCGACTGGAAGACGGAGAAATTACAGACGTATTGATCGGCCATCATCTGCGGCAGCGATTCCAGATCCTCCGGGGTATAAGCGGCAGCCTTGCCGTGCTCGGAGAGCTCTTTGCATATTTTCCAATAAGTGGCGTCTGCTTCGGCCTTTTCTGCGAGTTCAAGATAGCCGAGGGTGAAGAGATTGTTCGCTTCCTCCTTCTTCTGCTGCGCGTCGTGGTAGCGTTCCAGCGGGCTGGAGGCATGCTCGTTGACGAGAATGGCCTCCAGATCGCGGAGGATCGGATTGCGCTTCTTTTTCTTCGGCATTTTCGGCGCCACGGATGTTTTTGAAATACGATCACAGACCCGCGTGACTAAAATCGAATGCGGTGCGACAATGGCACGGCCACTTTCTGAAACAATATCCGGAACATCGATTCCGGCGTCCGCACAGACATTTTTAATATTATAAACCACATCGCGCGCATACTCACGCATGGTATAATTCATCGAGCTCTCGTAGTTACTGCGCGAGCCGTCGTAGTCGACCCCGAGTCCGCCGCCCACATCCATTAAACGCATGGGGAAGCCCATCTTCTTGAGCTCACAAAAGAAACGGGTCGCTTCAACCGTGGCCTTTTTGATCGTCTGGATATTGGGCACCTGCGAGCCGATATGAAAATGAATCAGTTGCAGGCAATCTTCCAGCCCCGCGCGCTTAAGGCGCCGCGCCGCATCGATGATCTCCGGGCTCGTGAGGCCGAACTTCGCATCTTCGCCGGACGAACTGGCCCACTTGCCCTCGCCGGAGGTGGAGAGCTTGATGCGAAACCCAATCAGCGGGCGCACGCCGAGTTTCTTGCTGATCTGAATGATACGCGGCACCTCGCTGAGCTGCTCGACGACGAGGAAAATTTCTTTCCCCAAACGCCGCCCGCAGAGCGCGAGCTTGATGAACTCATCATCCTTGTAGCCGTTACAAATAATCAGCGACTTCGGATCCTTGTGCATCGCCAGAGCGATCATGAGCTCGGGCTTACTCCCACACTCCAACCCGTAGTTGAACGCCTTGCCGGCATCCTGGATCTCTTCAACGACCTCGCGAAGTTGATTCACCTTGATCGGAAAGACACCGCGATACTTACCCTTGTAATCTTCGTCTTTGATCGCTTGCGCGAACAACTCGTTCAAATCGACGACACGTGTGCGCAACAGATCCTGAATACGAATCGTCAGCGGCGGCTTCAGCCCTTTGCCGATCGCTTCGGTTACGATATCATGAATCCGAATACTGCGTTGGTCGCGCGATGGGTGCACCAACATGAAGCCATCCTGATCGACCGAGAAATGCCCGCCGCCCCAGCGCTTGAGACCATAATAGTCTTCAGCGGTGGTGATCGTCCATTCGTGCTCGGTTCCTTCTTCGGGTTGCTTCATCTGTGGCTGCGGTATTGAGGCTTCTATGCTGGAGGCGGGAAAATGACGAATACAGCATACCTTAGGAAGCAAAAAAACACGCGCTATCACCCAAATCCCGTCCGGTCGATGATCACATTAACAGAATGATCTTGTATGACCACGGGCGAAATTATTAGCTGAATACAGTTCGTTGTCCATCAGGACAGCCTGCTTGTTCATCCCATCCAACTACCCCGAATCGTGAGTCAGACACAAGCCCCCGCGTCCTTCGCTCAAACCTCGGAAATTTCCGAGCATTCACGCTTCCTCGCCACATGGTGGGGCTCCTTTATCGGAGATGCCCTCGCGATGCCCGCGCACTGGTATTATAAACAGGACCTGATCGAACGGGACTACGGCACCATTCGCGGCTATCAAGCGCCGAAGAATCAGCACCCTGACAGTGAGCTATGGCGCAGCCACTACGAATCCACCTGCCCAAAAGACGACATTTTGCACGATCAGGTGCAGTATTGGGGCAAGCCGGGCATCCATTATCATCAATTTCTTCAAGCGGGCGAAAATACGCTCAATCTAAAGATCGCCGCGCTGTTGGCGGAATCACTGATCGAGAAAAACAGCTACGACCAGGACGATTTCGCCCAGCGCTATATCGAGTTCATGCTCGATCACGACTCCCACAAAGATACCTACGCGGAAGAATACCATCGCTCCTTCTTCAAAAACTATGCGCGGGGCAAGCCGTTGGAGAAATGCGGCGTCGATGACGCACATATCGGAAGTTTGGCAACACTCACGCCCTTGATCCTGTTCTACCACCGCGACCACGACCTTCTACTCAAAAAAGTCCGCCAGCATCTGGCACTCACCCATAAAGGCGAAACGGCTGCACGCGCCGGGGAACTTTTTGCCGAAACCATCCACTACTTGATTCAGGGCGTCGACTTGGAGCACGCCCTCTTTGAGAACATAGGGCGTAATCACTATCAGATTCTGGCGTCCCCCTTCCGGCGTTGGATCGAGAACCACAGCGACGAGGAAGTGGTCGGCAAACTCGTGAGCAACGCCTGTTACTTGGAAGACGCACTCCCCGCCACTTACTATCTGGCGTTAAGATACACAGATAACTTCGAGCAAGGGTTGATCAGTAACACCCATCTCGGCGGCGACAATTGCCACCGGGGCGTCGCACTCGGAGCCATCCTCGGGGCAGCCGGCGGTTGCGAAAACATCCCCGGCGATTGGGTCGGGGGGCTAGTCAACCAAGCGAACTTGGACCAACTCGGCGACGCACTCTGGAACGCCCGCGTCTAAAGCCATTCCCCGACAGCCATGCGCAACATGAAGACCGAGCGTCCTGGTGCGCGCTGTTCCCCGAAATCGTTTAACATCCGTCTCCAGAACAAAAAAAAGGAAGCGACAAGCAATCGCTTCCTTTAAAATTATTTGAGGCCCAACGCCGAAGCGCGGGCGATAAAGATCTACATCAATTCGGAATACGCTTCCGGCTTCATTAAATCGGCAATTTGCGAATCATCCGTCAAGCGAAGCTTCAATAGCCAGCCCTGGGTAAATGCGTCTTGATTAACAAGCTCCGGAGCGGCATCCACCGCCTCATTGATTTCGAGGATCTCACCGCTGACCGGCATATAAAGATCAGATGCAGCTTTAACCGATTCAACCACACCAAAGGTTTCTCCAACATCAAGCGTCGCACCTACTTCAGGAAACTCGACGAAAGTAATATCACCCAAGCTTTCCTGTGCATAATCCGTAATCCCGACAGTGGCCGTGCCATCATCATGGAGTCGGACCCATTCGTGATCTTTGGTATAGAGAAGGTCAGCAGGTAGTTCGCTCATTTACGTGACAAGAACGGAAGATAAAATCAAGTCAACCTCTTCTATTCGAAGAATGCGATGATCTGCTCGATGATATATTTATGCTCAAGCGGAGTAATCTCTCCAGCTTCAAGCTGACGGTCGGCTTCAAGCGCCTGCTGTGCCATCCGTTCAAATGGATCGGCACCTGTGGACTTCGGAACCAACGAACTCTTCATTTTAGCCTGCATTTTGCCCGGCTCAAGATCGACATAGTAACCCAGATCTTCGGACAATCCGAAACGAACCAGACGCTCACCACGCTCATTCGGCACAGGCGTAAAATATTTAACCGCCGAATTAAACCCCTGCTTTTCAAGACGAATCTCGTGGGTCACTTTACGAGGCAGGGCGACTTCCATAGGAGTAATGCCTGAGGCCACTCCATCGATATAAACACTCGCTTCGGTCGGAAAGGAGAGAATGACAACCTCTTGAGGTTTACCTTTTTCAAAAGAAGCACATCCCGAGAACAGTAAAGACAGTGCAAGTGTGGGGAAAATAAAAACAGAAAATTTCATCCTAGATAAAAAACAAATTGTGAGGGGCATATTAACCTATCTCTCCGCAGGATTATCGGTCAAGACTTTAGCACAGAATACTCGGGTGTATTTAAGATCAGAACAAAGTCGATGAATGTGCTTGAATCCGAGCCAAAGCGCGAATCAACTTCGACACGTGCTGGCCAGCGCAAACGATTCACGAAATGCACCTCATTTCCGGCGTTCGGCCCCCTTCTAATGATCGTCACCTTCATTCTCGCCATCGCCTTCACCATCGGGATCTCAGCGCTCTGCTCGATCCTCGAAGCCATGATTCTCAGTACCACCACTGCCGAGATCGAGGGGCTCAAGAAAACACACCCAAAACGGGGCGAAAAACTCGAGAAGTATAAGATCGGACTGGAAGAAACCAGTTCCGCAATTCTGAGCCTGAATACCATGGCCAATACACTGGGGGCCACAATGGTCGGCGGCTTGGCGGTGAAGATCTGGCCCGAGGACGCTGACGTGCTCCTCAAAGTCTCGTCCGCGATGGCCATCGCCATCCTCTTTTTCTCTGAAATCATCCCCAAAAACGTGGGGGTGCTCTACCGTCCCGCCCTCCAGCCAATACTCATCTACCCGCTGACTTGGGTCTGCGCGATCATGGCTCCCGTGTCAGGTGTCGTCGGTTTCTTTGTTCGATTACTGTTGAAACCAGTCGACACCACAACCGACAGCGACGAAGAGATTCTCCTGCTGGCGGAGAAAAGCGCCAAAGAAGGCACCCTCACCTCGAACGAGCGCGAAGTCATCAACAATGCCCTCAGCCTAGATGAGATTCTAGTTAATGAAATTATGACCCCCCGCACGGTCGTCTACTCCATCGACGACGACGAAACCATCGGCTCTCTACTCAAGAAAGAGAACAACATTCCCTTTGCTCGTATACCGATCTACCACGACCAGAAGGACAACATCACCGGCATCGTCCGCCGTCGCGATATCCTCAGTGCCAAAGCCAAGGATGAAGACCACATCCGCGTCACCGATTTGGCCAGTGAAAGCATCTTCATCCCGGACAACGCCACCGCCGACGATGCGCTACAGACTTTCCTCAAAAACCATCAGCAGCTCGCCATCGCAGTCGATGAGTTCGGCACCATGTCCGGCGTCATTACCATGGAAGATGTGATCGAGCACATCATCGGGCAGGAGATTTTCGAAGACGACGACCCTGCGGTCGACATGCGCGAACTTGCCCGCCGCCGCCAATTCGCGACGAAGCACAAGAACCGCAAAGGCTAGAGCTAAAGGAGTGTGGGCGACTCGTCCACGACATACAACTACGAGGGCGAGTCGCCCTCGCTCCTTTTTAAGAGTGACTACCCCTTCGCCACTTTCTCCGCATACGCCCGGGCGAAATAGGTCAGGATCATATCCGCACCAGCCCGACGAATTGCGAGCAGCGACTCGTCGCGGCAACGCTCCAGATCCAACCAGCCTTTTTCTGCCGCCGCCTGTAGTTGCGCATATTCACCGGACACCTGATAGGCCGCCAATGGCAACTCCGTCTCCTCGCGCACCTCGCGGATGATATCGAGATATGGACCGGCGGGCTTAACCATCAGCACGTCCGCGCCCTCTTCCTCATCCAACGCGACCTCAATCAACGCCTCGCGCCGATTGCCCGGATTCAGTTGATAAGTGCGCTTGTCTAGATGGTGCGTGCCCGCACTGCCCGCGCTCCCCACTGCATCACGAAAGGGTCCATAAAAGGCCGACGCGAATTTTGCCGAATAAGCCATGATGCTCGTTTTCTCAAAACCGTTGTCGTCCAGTGCCACACGGATCGCTCCCACGCGCCCATCCATCATATCGGACGGTGCCACAAAATCGACGCCCGCTTCGGCGGCAAGCACCGCCATCTCCGCCAAAATTTCAACCGTCGCATCGTTGATCAAATCGCCGGCCTGCACATCAAACAATCCATCGTGCCCGTGTACCGTGTACGGATCCAGCGCGAGGTCGGTAATCACCGCGATCTCCGGCACCGCGGCCTTGATCGCCCGAATCGCTCGCAGAACCAGAGTACCGGGGTTGAGCGCCTCGCGCCCATCATCTGTCTTCAACGAATCATCCAGCTTCGGAAAAAGCGCCACGGCCGAAATTCCCAATGCCAGCAACTGACGACATTCCTCAACCAATAAAGGAATCGTGAGTCGCGAAATGCCCGGCATCGACTCGATCGGCTCCGGTTCACCCTCCCCATCAATCACGAAAATCGGTTGAATCAAATGACGCGGGTGCAGGTCGGTCTCGTTTGCGAGCGCCCGCAATGCAGACGTCCGGCGCATACGGCGGGGGCGGTGTGTGAGATCAAGGCGGAAGTCAGAAGAAGTAGTCATAAAATAGTTTCAGGTATTTTCTGTTGGCACTCTCGCGCCGAACTCACACAACTTTCAACTCACAATTCACAACTCGCAACTTTCAAATGTCCGTCCAACTTTACGACACACTCAGCCGATCCGTAAAACCACTCGCACCCGCGAGCGGCCAGCCACTGCGCTTCTACTGCTGCGGCCCCACGGTATATGGCCCCGCACACATCGGCAACTTCCGCACCTTCCTGATTCAAGATGTATTGCGCCGTGTCCTCGAAGCCGACGGCACCGAGGTCAAGCACGTGCGTAACATCACCGATGTGGACGACAAAACCATCCGCCGCTCGATCGAAGAAGGCCTCTCTCTGGGCGAATTCACCGCCCAATGGACCGAAAAATTCCACGCCGACTGCGACGCACTCAACATGCGTCCGCCCAGTGTCGAGCCGAGCGCGGTGGCCCACATCCCGCAACAGATCGCGCTCGTCGAAAAGCTCATCGAAAAAGGCCACGCCTACGCGACCGACGACGGCTCCGTCTATTTCCGCGTCAATTCCTTCGAAGACTATGGGCGCCTCTCACGCCTCAAACAGCGTGAACTCAAGACCCAAACCGAAAACTCCGCCGGCGAGCTGAACGATGCCGACGAGTATGACCGCGAATCCGTGACCGACTTCGCGCTCTGGAAGGGCCGCAAGCCCGAAGACAAGGCCAACTACTGGACCAGTCCCTGGGGTGAAGGCCGCCCCGGTTGGCACCTCGAGTGCAGCGCCATGGTCGACAGCGCCTTCGACGGCGAAACCATCGACCTGCACGGCGGCGGCATCGACCTGTGCTTCCCGCACCACGAAAACGAGATCGCGCAGTCCGAGTGCGCCCACGGCCACGACTTCTGCAACCACTGGTTCCACAGCGCCCACCTCATGGTCGAAGGTGCGAAAATGTCCAAGAGCCTCGGCAATCTCTACACGCTCGATGATCTGAAGGAGAAGGGCTTCAGCCCGATGGTGGTGCGCTACACGCTGATCGCCGGCAGCTATCGCCAGCAGCTCAACTTCACCTTCGACGGCCTGCACGCCTCGCAGAGCGGACTCACCCGCATCGAGCGTTTCGCCGAATCGCTACTCGCCATCACCGGCGAAGACAAAGCCGCGATGAATCGCTACATCACCGCCGATGCCCCCGCAGACTTCGGCCGCCTGTCCAAAGCATGGGACGCCCTGCGCAACAATCTCAACACCGCCGCCTGCCTCGGTGCCATCTTCGGCGTGATCGGCTCCAACCCCGCCGCCTCACTCGACGCCGACGGCGCGCGCGCCATGCTCAAAGCACTCGGCACCCTGCTCTACGCGCTCGGCTTGGAACTATTCACCGTTGAAGAAGCGACCGTCGACGCGCCAGAGGAAATCGTCGCCCTTGCCCAAGCCCGCTGGGACGCCAAACAAGCCAAAGACTGGGGCAAATCAGACGAGCTTCGCGACGTCCTCCTCGCCCAGGGTTGGGTCGTGAAAGACAAGAAAGACGGCTTCGACTTAGAACCCAAATGATTAATTTGCATCAAAAGTCGATTGCAGTTGATGCAAATTGATGCATAGTGGCTATATGAGAATCACCGTAGATATCGACAAAGCCATACTCGACGACTTGGCCAGAATCACCGGAGAGCATAAAAAGAGCCCTGCCGTGGCCAAAGCCGTGACCGAGTTTGTGAATCGCAAGAAAGCGAAAGAGTTTGGCACACTCTTGCGTGAAGGTGCGTTTGACTATCCATCAACCAACGAAGAGATCGAAGCTCAGGATCGCTAAATGGTCATAGTCGATACCTCAGTCTGGATCGAAGCCAGTCGGCGCGATGGCGACTTGACCTATAAAGTCGGGCTCGAAAATTTATTGGAGGCATACGAAGCCGCCTGGTGCAGCCCGGTGAAACTAGAGTTCATGGGCGGCGCACGTAAAGACGATCGCAAGCAACTCGCCTTCTGGTTTGAGTGCATCCCCTATCGAAGTGTCGAAGAACACCACTGGGAGCTAGCAAAGGCCAACGCTTGGAAACTGCACGACATCGGCCTCACACTACCGTGGAACGATATACTCATCGCCTCCCTTGCGCTGGATGCCAATCTTCGCGTGTATGCGAACGACCACCATTTCGAGAGCATGCGCGAGCACCTCGGCCTCCGACTCTATACCCCGGGCTACGGCGGTCGGTATCAACCGGAAACATAAGTAGGTCGGCACTACTGGGCGATTAAGATGCCCATGAACCATCGCAAAGTCTTCAAGGTGCACAGATCCAGCACGCCTCTCGAAATTCAATAATGACTCAAACGATGGTCAAATGTGGCCCGATGAGAGGACACTAAAGTAAGTCACATTCAATTATCCCAATCATTAAAAAATCCCTGAAACTTTTCAAAAAACATCACGATCCTTCCTGTGAACCTTCAAACATAACATCAGAAAAAAAATCATGAAACTGTTACCCAAGATCCTCCTCACACTCTCAGCAGCACTCTTCGCCACAGGTGCCTATGCCGGAACTGACGCAGGCAAAGATTCTGCAAAATATTACAAGACCTTTCCTGAAAAGTGGGATGGCAAAAAAATCAGCGTCGACTGCGTCTCCGTCAAACGCATCAACGGCGGTCCGCAAATCGAAGGTATTGTTTTCTTCGTCGCCCAGACCATTGATGAGAAAAACAAGGCACCGGGCGGCGGCATCGTCGTCGCGGTTCTCGAAGGTGATGTCGAATCGTTGATCCGTAAATACGGCACCGTCGTTGAGCGTAATCGGGGGCAGGTGGACAGAATCGAAAGCAAAAGCCTACGCGGCACCTTTCATGTGCTGGAACATGGCCATGTCTATCTCGACGAATCCGGCGAAGCTCATGACTTGATCCTTGAGCACAAAGAAGAAGCCAAAGGTGCCATTCGCTCCGGCGACGGCATCCCGGGAGGCAACGAGCACAGACACCGCCCCGGAGGGCACAAGAAGCGCAAATAGTTCGCGAGCCATTTTCACGCGAAACGCCGCCCCGATCCGGGCGGCGTTTTTTTGTACGTCTCCAGCTCTACAAGTTGACGCCCCCCCGGGTTTCCCCCATCAAAACAAACATGTCAGCACTTACCATCCAAACCATCGGCACACGTATTTCCAAATGGGGCGAAGGCCCGATCTGGTGGAATGATCGGCTCCTCTACGTCGACATCGAAGACCACACACTCGTCACGCTCGATCCCGCAACCGGCGAGGAGCAAACTTGGAATGTGGGCGAGCGCATCGGCACCGTGGTGCCGCGCGCACAAGGCGGCTTCCTCTATGCCGGCGATACCGGCATCCTGGCCTTCGACCCGACAACTGGCGCGAAGCAACCGCTGGCCGACCCGGAGCCCGAAAAACGCCCGGACAATCGTTTCAACGACGGCAAATGCGACCCCGCCGGCCGCTTCTGGGCAGGCACCCTCAGTCTCGTCAAAAAGACCGGCGACGCCAACCTCTACTGCCTCGACACCGATGGCACACTGACACTGAAAGTTTCTGAAGTCACCAACTCCAACGGCATCTGCTGGAGTGCGGATGCCCGCACGATGTACTACATCGACACACCGCTGCAACAAATCCGCGCCTACGATTACGACCTCGCGAGCGGCAACATCTCCAACGCCCGCGTGATCGTCGACACCAAGGCCCACGGCTACGACAGCTCCCCCGACGGCATGACCATCGA
>ERZ1046740.2048-NODE-2048-length-13380-cov-4.594597_pt1 | contig 13380 bp, 17 predicted proteins | sample MGYA00383093_ERZ1046740 | MGnify/ENA primary metagenome ERZ1046740 (study PRJEB29581, sample SAMEA5548363) | metagenome | biome: marine; feature: coastal; material: water | depth 25 m | study: Short-term variability in the microbial, nano- and picoplankton...
CAATTACACCCCATCGTTCACCTTTAAATAGGTGAAAATCTGGTGTATATATATGTTCATGGAATAGATGTTTACTGACAATCTTCGTTTTAGTTTTTAATTGTCTTTCTTCATCTATAGTTTGCTTTGGTGATAATTGGTATGATTCGCAATTATACTTAAAATCAGAAATTATTTTATATTTCTTAGCCTCAATGCACCAATGATAAAATTCTAATTCTTCATTCGAATCAAACTCTATACCATCATATATTATATTACTTTTTTTGTTTTTTCCCATTAGACTTTTTCTTCTTCTTCTTTTTTAAGAAGGTATCTGTTATTTTAGGTCTTCTAGTCATTGGGAATTGGTTACCTACTACATTCCTATTATCCCCATCAGCATAGGGTATTTCATATGATCCAGGATCAGTAGCTGTACCACCTATACCAGCGTCACCTGTATCCATTTCATGTATTAGGTCATTCGGGTTAACTTCGGTATACTTCTTATAAAATAAATTATTTGTTTTTTGTAAAAACTTATATTGTGATATATTATTTTCACTTATATTGATTTTTTTCTTGATTTTTCCTTCAAGATAATGTATAATAATATTATTGTTTTGTGATTCTAAAGTTAGAATCAATCTATAACCACGTTCTCCTTTTTTCGAGAACATTATAGTCTCATTAAACACTTTTTTAAAGATACCCATTTTAATTATTTATATCCATGACTGAACCAAAACCAGAAGATATTTTAGATATTTTAGAACAATACTCTAAAGAATATCACGAAGATACTATTCTAGACGACTTTAGACTAAGGGAGGTTGAATTAAAAGTCCCTGGTATTAAGGGTAAATGGGCGTCATATAAAGCTGTTAATTATGCTAAACTCATTAAATTGAAAAAACAAAGAGAAGAGCTGTTAGATGATGGTGTTGAAATTGTTAAAAACAAGAGGGAAGAAGAGGGTAACCCTGTATCATTAAAGGGTGCTGAATATATTCTCAGGAAAAGTTCTAGATTCAGGGAATTGGATCATAGAATATCTATATTAACTTTATTATGTGAATATTTCGATGATTCTCTAAAAAATATCCAAAGTATTGGTTTTGATATTAAGAATTTGGTTGACACTATTAAAATGGATGAAATGTAATGGATAAAATTAAAGTTACATTTTTAAAAGATCGTAGATGTGTCATCGATATTGATAGCCCTTACTTCATTACACTGAGAAACCACTTCTCATACGATAATCCAGCAGCTAGATTCACTAAATATTCTAGATTACCTAAAAGGTTATATAGCATAACTATGAAGGGTTATTGTGATATTGGTTTATTGTGGAATGTAATGAAATTCATTCAATCTGAGGGTTGGGGCGCTAAACTCAGTATGACTGATCGTGTTAAAGATATATTATCTAAGCAAATTGAATGTGAATTAGTAGAAGTTCCAAATAAAAAGTATAAATTGCGTGATTATCAATTGGAATCTGTTAAAAATGGATTGGTCAATGGTGGTGGACTATGTTTAGTTGGTACAGGTGGGGGTAAGAGTCTTATTATAGCTACTTTATTAGAGACTTTATATAAAAATGATGGTGAATCATTTAAAGCGATGTTGGTTGTACCTAATTTGAGTCTCATTGAGCAGATGTCTGATGATTTTGATACATATCAATGTAGCTTTTCGTGCTCTAAATGGTCTGGTAAAAATGAATTAAACGTAAATACCAATGTTGTTATAGTTAACACTGGATTTTTGCAGTCATCTAAAGAAAGATCAACAGAATATAATTATTTTTTTAAAACTATTGATTATATATTCTATGATGAAGTTCATTTATTCGGTAATGAGCCAGAACCAAAGGCTACTGTCTTAATAAAAGAATATAAATATAAGGCTATTTTCGGATTCACTGGATCATTACCTGATAATACATATGAGAGTGATAAGGTTTATGGGTTTTTTGGTAAACCTTTTTATGAAAAAACTTCAAAATCATTGAGAGATGAAAATTATTTAACTAAAGTTCAGATTAAAATGGTTTATTTCAATCATAATACCCCTTTCGATGAGATTTATGATAAAGATGCTGAAGATGTTGAAAATTACAATAATGAAGTTGATTTTATAACATCTTGTGATTTTAGGAATCATAAATTAAAAAATATTGTATCTAAATTAGATGGTAATGTTCTAGTTCTTGTTGATAGGATTGAACAAGGTGAAATTTTAGAAAATATTTTTAGTGATATTGTTGATAAGCGGGTTTATTTTATTAGAGGATCTATGCCAGTTGAAGAACGATCTAAAATTATTTTAGAGATGGAATCATCAAACGATATAATATGTATAGCCATGTCAAAAATATTCTCAACAGGTATTTCGATTAATAATCTACCTTACGCTGTATTTTACCTTATAGGTAAGGCGTGGAATAAGACTATTCAATCAATCGGTCGAGGTTTGAGATTACATGAAAAGAAAGATGTATTTAATCTGTTTGACATGTGTGATAATTTGATATTCAGTAAAAAACAAGCTGAAGCTAGAAAAAAGATTTATGATAACCAAAAAATAGAGTATAAACAATTTGACGTATATGAAAAATAAAAAAGAGAAGAGGGGTAGAAAACCTGGGAAATATTATGTTTCCAATGAAGAATTAGTTGCGGAAATAAAGATATATGTTGAAACTGGCGTATTTACCGAACAATTGGGTATTTATATTAAAAAAATTGTTGATGGTATCTCCCATATGCCTAATTATATTAATTATTTTAACGAAGGTAATCCATGGGGTTCTGAAATGTATTCGGATGCGGTTTGGAGAATATGTAAATCTGTAATTGAAGGTAGTTGTAAAGTGATACCTGATGAAGAATTAGGTAAAATTAAACTGACTAATGATGGTGAGATTATTTATGAATTAGATGATGAGATGAATGTTATTTATGACGAAAATAATAATAAAATTAAATCATTAGTTGAACAAAACAACGTATTCGGTTATTTTACACGAACAGCTTGGAATGCGTTTAATGGTAGATTAAAAAAAGAAAAGAAAGACAATGAGAAATTGAGTGAACATAAGGATAAAGTTTTTACTGATTATGAAATAGAATACGGTATCCCACATCAGGAATCAGGTGAACATAAATCAGAAAATGATTGGTAGTAAAGTAGTTTTAATTGGTGATGTACATATTGGGGTTAATAAAAACTCTGATGATTTTTTTAATTGTACAATTAAGTGGTTTAGTGATTTAATTGTACAATTAAATCATCTTAAGATAAAACATGTATTTGTGTTAGGTGACTGGCATCATTATCGAGATGAGATAAGTGTAAAAGCTTTGGATATATCATCTCAGATTATGTCAATGTTTCCTAAAGATATACATGTTCATATTCTTACTGGTAATCATGATTGTTACTTTAAAGATAATTCTGATGTACATTCGTTGCAGATGTTTAAAGGTTGGGAAAATGTTACAATTTATGATAAAATAACTTCGTTAAATATTCCTGATAATTCTAAAACTATTACAGTAGTACCGTGGGGATGTGAGACAATATCTAAATGTGATTACGTATTCGGTCATTTTGAAATTAACAATTTTAAAATGAATAATTACACCATTTGTAATGGTGGTGTAGATTCTAGTCGTATTTTAAAATCTCAAGCTGACGTATATACTGGTCATTTTCATAAATTTCAAAAGAAAGATTACAAGACTGGTTCGATCACTTATGTTGGTAGCCCTATTCAACATGATTTTAATGATGTTGGTAACGATAATGGGTTCCATATTCTAGATTTTAACACAGGTGATTGTGAGTTTATTAAAAATGGTGATAGTTATCCTAGATTTATTCAGGTTAAGTTATCAAAAATAAAGGAATTTGATTTTAAAAATATTCAAAATAATTATGTAAAACTTATTATAGATAAGGACATTAGTGAACAATTATTGGAAAAACTAATTATCAAATTTAAATCATCTAACGTTAAAAACCTAATAGTTGATGACTTAACTATTAAGAAATCTCTTGACAAAATGGATATGTCTGGTAATATATCTGAACTTAATATAGAAAAATCTATCGATGATTTTATTGATATGATGTCCGATGTTAAATATAAAGTGGAAATTAAACAAAAATTTAAACAGTACTATGAAGAAAAAATTAAATAATATTAAAAGACATGTTCAAGGTAAATTTTTTACTCTTGAGCGGAAAATTAGAAATAAGACAACAAGATATTGCGCTAAATTGGTTTCTGAAAGTTCCCATTATATTACCATCGTTGATATGAATACTGGTCAAAATGTCAAGATGAATAAGAATACAGTTACCTCGCTAAATTGCGGATCGTTCAGTGCCTAACATTGGGATAGGTATTATTACGTATAATCGACCAGACTTCTTAAAGAGATGTGTCGAAAGTATATGTAGCGAATGGGTTGATGATCTTATCATTATTAATGATGGTGATAAGATCACAACTGACTTTGGTTACACTTTGATAAATAATGAAACCAATTTGGGTGTATGTAAAAGTAAGAATATTGCTCTTAACTATCTTTTAGATAATAATGATTACATATTTTTAGTTGAAGATGATATGGTGTTTAAGGGTAATGTATTTGAGAAATATATAGAAGCTCATAAAACTACTGGTATTCATCATTTCACTTATGGTTATCACGGTGAATATAATAAAAATAATGGACAACCTAATCCTATAAAAATTATAAATTACGGTAAAGTTAAAATAGCTTTAAATAGACATTCAGTTGGAGCCGTTGCGTTTTTCACAAAAGAGTCATTAAAATGTGTTGGTTTATTCGATGAGAATTATTCTAATTTTAACAACGCATTTGATCACGTCGATCATTCGTATATGTTAGCTAAGGGTGGTTATTCTACACCGTATTGGTGGTGGGCTGATATAAACGAAAGTTGGAAATACATAGAAGAACAAGCTCCTGCTGATTCTAATACAACTATACGTAATAATAAAGATTGGGTTGAAAATGTTAAAAAGTCAGCAAAATATTTTGAAATTAAACATGGGTTTATGCCATGTTGGGGTAATTGTGTACCTTTGAAAGATATAGATGAGGTTATAACCGATTTGAAGAAATTTAAGAAAAATACAGAAAGATAATATGATATATTTAGTTAGCGCTACAATAAGACCAGATGAGTATAAGAAAACTGAGAAAATCTGGAGAGATAGGAGTTATGATGATAGTGACATCATAACAAAAGTAATTGTCGATACACCAGACCATAAAAAAAATCTAAGTGATTTATATGATTGTGAGGTATATGGGATAAAGGCTGGTGGTATAACTAAACCGCTATCACAGTTGACACGTGGTATGGTTAATTTGGTAGCAGATGGTGATATCATTATTGTAGTTTCTGATGACTTTTATCCACCAGAAAATTGGGATAAATACTTGAGAGATTTTTTTAATAACAATTCAGGTGCGTTGAGTGTAAAAATTGATGGGTATAATGATGGAGCTAGAGATTCTATCCTTAGTATACCTATCCTAGATGGATATACTTTAAAACGTCTCAATGGGTATGTGTATCACCCAGCATACAATCATTTATATTCTGATAATGAATTGTATGATAATTTAAAATATTTAAATCTTCTTCATATAGATCGAGATCTATCATCTCCTAAATTTAAACATGCTCACTGGTGTACTGGTGATAGGACTAAAGATGAATACGATAAAAAAAATATAAATTATGATAGGATTGATAAAAAACTATATTATAAAAGAAAGGGTATGTCTTTTAATGAACGGATAAAAGATAATCCTTTACTATCAATATTGATATGTTCATTAAAAAATAGAGAACATCAATTAAAACAATTACTTGATGTATTAAATCCGCAATTAAATGATAAAAATGTTGAATTGAAGATATGTGTTGATGACGGTCGTATGAATATACCTCAAAAAAGAAATCATTTAATCAATACTTCTTCGGGCGAATATATATGTTTTATTGATGATGATGATATGATTTCTAAAAATTATATTGATGAAATTATTGAAGCTACTTTAACTAGACCTGATACTGTAGGGATTGTGGGGAAATACTACTGTGATGACAAATATGATAAGAATTTTGTCCATTCAATTCGTTATAAAAAATGGAATGACACTGGAGAAATTTATGAACGAAATCCAAATCACTTAAACCCTATACGTAGAGAATACATTCTAAAAATATGTGGTTTTGATGAAACTAAAACTTGGGGTGAAGATAGAGACCTGAGTTCTAGAATATGTGAATATTTAAAAACTGAAGTTATGATCGATAAACCAATATATAAATATATATTTAAAAGTAAAAAATGAATTTAACTAACTATATTTCAAAAAAAGATAATAATTTGATAGTTAACCCTTTTTATAATTATAAAAAGGGCACTAAACTTGAAAATGATATAATAATATGCGACTTAATCCAAGTTTGTGACGTTATGGTTGAGGTCGGTGTCGATTATAATGTATTATTTGGTACATTATTAGGTATGTATCGAGATGGTAAATTGATTGATCATGATCTTGATGTTGATATAGCTGTAAAATCTGATCAGAAAATAGATCTAATTAAAGTAATCGAAAAATTATTGAATAAAGGTTTCAAATTAACGAGATATTCTAGAGATCAGTTGGTATCTATTTATAGAAATAATGTATATATTGATATTTATTTATTTAATACAATTGGACAAAAATATAAATGTTCGGTATATTCTATCGATAAAGATATTTTTGATGCTGATAATTTTGTTAAATGTAATGGGTATTCGTTTAAAACGATTAAAGATCCTGAGCAATTTTTTGAGAATATGTATGGGTTAGATTGGAAGACTCCGATCAAAGGTATACACGCAAACCCCTCACGTAAAGGAAAAACACATGGATAAAGAATATTGGGAGAAGTATTACGAAAACCACAATGAACCTTTTAAACCTTCCTCTTTTGCGCAAGATATTAGTTGTTATTTAGAGGAAGGTAAAAGTATTATCGATTTAGGTTGTGGTAATGGTAGAGATACTATCATATTTGGTTATAAACTCAAATCAGTAGGTGTAGACCAATGTCAGAATATAGTGGAGACTTTAAATGGTTTAGTTAAATTTAAAGATAATCTTAAATGTTCATTCAAGTGTGGTGATTTCACCAATCTAGAAGATGATATATATGATTACGCTTATTCTAGATTCACTTTACATTCTATTACAGAAAAACAAGAAGATGATGTTATTGACTGGGTTTTCCGTAATATTAGATGTTATTTTTTTATTGAGGTTCGCTCTGATCAAGATGAATTAGTTGGTAAAAGCACTGACCATTATCGAAGATTCGTTAATATGGAAAATCTTTTAACTAAACTTATAGATAAGGGTTTTAAAATCCGATATGCTGAAATTGATAAAGGTTTTTCGAGATATGAAAATGGGTATAATGTTGATTATAATTCAGATGACCCTAAATTAATACGTATTATAGCTTCAAAATGATCAATATAATTACACTTCATCATACGAATTCGAAATTTATTGATATCCAAGATACACATATTGATAAATATACTACTGAAGAATATAGAACTTTTGCTGGCGTTTTTCGATGTAAAAATGATTATAAAACTAAATTTTATTATGAAGATAATTTAATGAACGTATCTAGGGATCACCATACTCGCATGAACCATATAGCAAAACATGTTTTAAATTCCGCCAAAGATGATGAATTATTAGTTTTTATGGATGGTGATGCATTCCCTATAAAAAAATGGGTCCCGCAGGTATATAAGTTACTGGAAAATAATTCAATTGTTGCGGTTCAGCGTAATGAGATTGGTGATACTTTCCCGCATCCTATTTTTCTTTGTACAACTGTTGGGTTTTGGAGAAAAAATAAATTAAGTTGGGATTTTTCATATAAAGGTAAACAATTTGTTACATCTGGACCAGCACTGGAGATGTTTTTAAATGAAAAGAACATACCGTGGAAACCGATTAATAAAACCAATAATATAAACATTCATCCAATATTTTTCGCAGTGTATGATTTTATATATCATCATGGTGCTAGTTTTAGAGAACCTATAACATCAATTGATTATAATAGACCTAGTATGAAAAATAACGGTAGAAAATGTTTGTTTTTTAATAAGGTTGTTCAAGATAATATCGATTTGAGTCAGTTTATCTTTGACAAAATCAAAAAAGATCATACATTTGTTCATTATTATTTTATAGGTGATTAGGCGATTTATATAAAAATATATGATTAATTTTAAAAAAGTAGCAGTAAAAAATTTCTTATCTGTAGGTACTCAACCCATCGAGTTAAATATAAAAGATGGGTTGAGTATTATTCTTGGTGAGAATAAAGACAAAGATCGAAGTAATGGTGCTGGAAAATCGACAATAGTCGAAGCAATTTACTTTGCTTTATTTGGTAAAACTATTAGAGGTTTAAATAAAACCGATATTGTCAATAAGAAGACAAAAAAGGGTACAGAAGTGTCATTAGAATTTTCTAAAGGTCATGACACCTATAAGATTGTTCGTAAGCTTAAACCGTCTGCTATAGAGTTACATTGTAATGGTAAGGACGTTACACGAGATAGTATCGCAAATACCCAAGAAGATATTAGTAAAATTTTGGGTGTATCTGAGGATGTGATTAAAAATTGTGTTATTATGGGTGTTAATCAAACTATCCCATTTATGTCACAATCCAAGGTTGAAAAGCGTAAGTTTATTGAAGGAGTATTCGATATGAATATTTTTTCAGATATTCTTAAAGATGTTCGTAAAGATTATAATGATGTTATGAAATCTTTAACATCATTGCAGTCTAAAAATAACGAAAAGGTTAATAATCTTTCAATATATGAGGAACAATCTGAAAAATTTGAAGAAAATAAGAGGATTAAGATAGAGAAAATTAAAAAAGATATCTTAATTAATCGTGATAATAAGTCTAAATTAGAAAATAAATTACAAGAAGTTGATTCTTCAATAATAAGTGAGTTATCATCTAGTTTAAAAACATTAAAATCTAAGTTAAGTATCGCTAATGATAAATTATCTGAATGTAAAACTGAATTAACTACATATGATGTTGAAATACGGGGTTATAAAAAACAATTAGATAAATTATTTAAGTCAGGTATATGTCCCACATGTAATAGAGAAATGTCTGATAATGATGTTGATCATGTATCTAAACATGAATATGAAATTAAAAGTAATATTGATGAATTATCTATTAAAAAAGACGAAGTTAGTGTTAAAATTAAAAAAATAAAATCAGTAATTGATAAAATTACTGAAAAATATGACCAAACTATCGACCAAATTGATGATATTAAATCTATTAATAATAAAAATGAGGTTATAAATAGTAAAATCGAAGATTGTGGTAACTATATATCAAAATTATTAAATGATGCTAAATCTATTAAAGATGAAGTTAATGAAATTGGTGTAGTTATTGAAAAAGTTAAAAAAGATTTATCATTATTAAATGCTGAAATTGATGAATCAACTAAAGAGGTTGAAATTCTAGATCAAATTAAATTTATTTGTGGTGAAAATGGTGTTAAAGCTTATATCGTAAATCAACTATTAACTATTTTTAATCAACGAATCAATTATTATCTTGATAAATTAAACGCTAATTGTGTTTTAACGTTTGATGAATTTTTTGAGGAGACGATTATTAATGATAAGCGACAAGAATGTTCTTATTTTAATTTCTCAAGTGGTGAAAGACGTAATATTGATATTGCGATAATGTTTTCTTTTATGGATTTGCAGAGTCTACAGGGTAAATTTGATACTAATATGTTATGTTTTGATGAATTGGTTGATTCAGCTTTAGATACTAACGGTGTTAATTATGTTGTTGATATCCTTCTAGATAAGTGTAAAGATGAAGGTAAATCTATATACCTAATTACACATAGGAAGGAACTACAGGGTAGAGTAACTGGTGATGTTATCACTATTGAAAAAGAAAACGGTGTAAGTAAGATTAAAAATATAAATAATTAAAATGAAAACACCTAGCTTATTTGAAGAGAAATTAAAAATCTTACGAGAAGAATGTCTAGAGGAAGCTGAAAATAATAAAATTAAAAAAATTGATGCTCTCCAGACCGCATTAGATGTTGCTGGGTTAGAACCAACCGTCGGTACAATTGCTGATGGTGCAAATGCGTTGATATCTTTACTTAGAACAGCTGTGGCTAAGGAGGATGATGATCGTAAACGTCATTTAATAAATGCTGGTATCAGTTCTCTATCAATGATCCCGTTTGGTGATGTATTGAAAATATTAAAGATTCGTAAATTAGGTAAACCTGCTACAAAAATGGTTATTAAAGGTATTAGATCTGGTAAATTAGCAGCTAGAGGGTACAAAGATTTTACAGGTAAAAATAAACCTGAACATAACACAAGTGAATATAGAAAGTATTTAGATGAAAAAATTTAATGACTATTATATAGACACTAAATTAGATATTTTGATAAGTGAGGGTGTATCTAATGGTTATAATGAAGATATTATAGCTGAAAAGGTGTCCGATATTTTTCTAAGAGAGATGGGACCTATGATGTCTGATCCTACAATGATGACTAGATTTGATGGGGGGTCAGTTAGTAAAGCTATTAGTAATCCAGAATATGTTAATAACGCTCTAGATGCTGCTGAAGTATTTCCAGATGGTGGTCTAATTGGGTTAATTAAGGATCAATTAGCTGGTGCATTTCTTACACCACTTAAATGGTTAGCTGGTGCTGGATTATCTGTTATTGCTGTTAAAGCTATCGCTAAGGTTATCGAAAAAATTATACAAAGGGGTAATGATAAAGCTGATAAAGCTGCTGCAAATGCTGATGCTGAAGGTGAAGCGACTTTCAATAGTGTAGTTCAAGATGCTATTAAAAGAGGTGATGCATTAACTGATAGAGAAAAACAACAACTTGTAGATGATATATCTGAAAAACTTAATGAAAAATACCCAAAAAGAAATAAAGCTTGGTGGTTGAAAGCTCTAAATTCTATTGTTGGTATTTTAAAAGGTAAAGCTGGAGTTGGTTTAGCTTTATTAGGATATATTCTTATTTAAATATAAATAATTAAAATGAAAACTAAAAGCCTATTTGAAACAAAGTTAAACCAATTCCGAAAAGAATATTTGGAAGAGAGTAATGAATCTCAAGATGCTCGTGAGGAACAAGATCTTGAAAAAATTGACGATAAACTCCGAAAACAAAAAATTAAGAGTAAAAAAACACAACTTCAAAACCTGAAAAAACAGGAACAAATAGCTAAACAAAATGGTTCACAACTCTAAATTCTTAGAATTACTTGAAAGTAATCGTGTATTTTTGACAGAAGATAGTTTTGTCAAAGGTGGTGAAAAATCTGAATTACCACGAGTTGGTGATTTCGAGGAACCTGAAGATGCTCCAGTTGATCAGGAACAACCTGATGTTGATGGTGATAGTGGTGAAGAGGAAGTCGCTGATCCACGTTCTGCGAAACCGTGGGATGGTAGGGAGTTGATTGTTCTTGAATTAGCTATGAAATTATTTGTTTCCTATGAAGATGATATATCTAAAAAACAAGATATGCAGCGATTATGGGACTCTAAACGATTTGGTGATGTATATAGTCAATTAACACAACTGGATCGTTTAAATCCTAACATATAAAAAATAACAATCTTTGTTATTTTTTTCTTGAATTATATCATACATTATGATATAATTTATAGGATATGACTAAAGATATCAAATCAATAAAAGAAAATATCGTTCAGATATTTCAAAACGGTGGTATTAAAGCGGATGCCGCTAGATATATTAGCGAAAAGTTGGGTCTAGGTAAAACCCAATCTAAAGAATGGGCTAAACGTATTCATGAAGAATGTTGCACATTTGGTGTTGAGGAATTTGATGAAAAAAATGACAACGATATCAATGAACATGAACAAGTAGTTTATTCTAATTATGATGAAACTGATGTTGATAACTTAGGCTCATCTCAATCTGATTTAGAGTTTAGTGACAAGTATATCTATAATAAAGATGATGATACTTATTTATTCTTATTAGAAAAGAGATTTGGTAAGAATATCGTTGTAAAGGGTGATCGTATTCGGGGTATTATTTCAAATTATAGTAATTATGATGATCAACCTGAATCTATTAATGAAGTTTCAACTAAATATGAGATACCTCGTAAATATTTATTGCAAATATTAAGAATCCTTGGTATTACTCATGATTCACTTCCTTTTACACCTGAACAAATTGATAATGAGGATGTTGATACTCTTAAAGAAAAGTGTGTTACTGGTAAAAGATTTGCATTAAATCAAAAATTACAAAAAGAAGGTTGGAAATCTACTAAAGATGATGCCCGTAAATGGAATGAGTTTATTATTGGTAAATATAACCCATTTGTTGATGCTATTGATACTTGGTCACCACCTGAATTAAAAAATATACCCAATACCCCACCTAAAAATACTAATGATAAGGTATTTGTGTGCGTATTAACCGATACCCATATTGGTGAATTAACTAAAAATTGTTGGTCGGGTAAAACATTTAATTCACAAAAAGCGGTTGATAATATTCTAAATTACGTTAACCAAATTAAAACTAAATTAGATGATTGGTCATCAGTGCCAGCTAAATGTAAATTAGTTATTATGGGTGATATACTTAACTCTTGTGTTGATGGTATGACACGTAGAGGTACTCAATTACATAATGATATCATTAATGGGGATATGTTTAAAGTTGGTCTAGATGTTATTACAACATTTGTTTCATCACTCAAACAAATTTTTGAATATGTAAATGTTAGTTGTGTAAATGGAAACCATGATTCATTTATGATCGGAGCAGTATATTATTCAGCATCTAAATATTTTGAAGATAATGAATACATTGTATGGAATATATCAGATTATTGGTTGGATAGTTTTAAAGTAAATAATTGTTACTTTATTTATACTCACGGTAAAGATGATGTTAATCATGTGGGTTTACCTAACAGTAAACCTAAGCTTGAAAGTTTTATTCAATCTTTATTACTCAATAGAGTTGAAGAGCTTGTTGGTATTAAATCAAAATACTTTATTACTGGTCATCTACATAGTTATGTTCATGAAGAAATGAAACACGTGGAGAACGCTCTAGTGCACATACCAAACGAGTGAATTCCAAAGGAGAATCTAGTTGCACATAATTTGGTAGAGTTGCCATCGATTATAATTTTAAAATTTCTAAATTAAAG
>ERZ1046740.2058-NODE-2058-length-13337-cov-4.540882_pt1 | contig 13337 bp, 16 predicted proteins | sample MGYA00383093_ERZ1046740 | MGnify/ENA primary metagenome ERZ1046740 (study PRJEB29581, sample SAMEA5548363) | metagenome | biome: marine; feature: coastal; material: water | depth 25 m | study: Short-term variability in the microbial, nano- and picoplankton...
AAGTATCTTGGTAATGATCTTTCGACGCCCCGTCCTGATTTTGGCTTTGATGGGTTACAGCCAGGGGATCAGTGGTGCTTGTGTGCGTCGCGCTTTCTCCAAGCGCATGACGAAGATTGTGCGCCATTGGTGGACCTTGAGGCGACACATCAAAGAACACTTGAGATTGTGCCGCTAAAAATCCTCAAATCTTACGCTGGTGAGTAGACATCCAAAGGATTTGATTAGCGACGCTGTCAATCCGGATTTCCATCAACAGACAGCCCCGTACCATCGGGCGTATTGGTTGATCCAGTGTCACTGCGCGCGATGGTCTTGTCTTTGAGAACCCGGCCCGTTTGGGGGTCAAGTATGACCAGATGCACAAAATCTGCATTCAGTCCGCGAATTTTGGTACGGCCAAAGAGTGTCTTGCTGACTTGGATTTCCGAAAACCCCTGTGCGGCCATCTCGGCAATTACTTTTTCCGTCGCAGCATCAGCGGCATGCCCTGCGCCTGCAACAGAGACAAAGGCCACAATCATCAGAGCGCGGAAGGCTGTTTCAATCACCCTGGATGCCCCCTTAGTCAGCGTCCGTCATGTCAAAGCCCAAGTGACGAGCCACAGTGAAGATATCTTTGTCTCCGCGGCCACACATGTTCATGACCAATATGTGGTCCTTGGGCAGATCAGGTGCGATTTTCATCACATGCGCCAAAGCGTGGCTGGGCTCTAGGGCGGGAATGATGCCTTCTTGCTGACAACAGAACTGGAACGCCTCAAGCGCCTCTTTGTCAGTGATCGATACATATTGCGCACGGCCTGTGTCATGCAGCCACGAGTGTTCCGGGCCAATGCCGGGATAATCAAGACCAGCAGAGATCGAGAACCCTTCAAGGATCTGCCCGTCATCGTCCTGCAGCAGGTACGTGCGATTGCCATGCAGTACGCCGGGGCGCCCACCTGTCAACGACGCGCAATGCTCCATCTTGTCATTCACGCCTTTGCCGCCGGCCTCAACACCAATGAGGTTCACGGACTTCTCATCCAGAAACGGATAGAACAGACCCATCGCGTTTGAGCCACCACCGATGGCCGCGATCAACGTATCTGGAAGCGCACCTTCGCCTTCGTGCTCGGGCAGTTGGTCAATGACCTCTTTGCCGATGATCGCCTGAAAATCCCGCACCATTGCCGGATAAGGATGCGGGCCCGCGACGGTACCGATGCAATAGAACGTATCACGCACGTTGGTCACCCAGTCGCGCAACGCATCGTTCATCGCGTCCTTTAGTGTGCCACGGCCAGAGGTCACAGGGACCACTTCGGCCCCCAATAGGCGCATGCGGAATACGTTTGGTGCCTGACGTTCAACATCGTGCGCGCCCATGTAGACAATACACTTCAATCCAAAACGCGCGCAGACGGTTGCGGTTGCCACACCATGCTGCCCGGCGCCGGTTTCAGCAATAATACGGGTTTTGCCCATGCGGCGTGCCAACAGAATTTGACCCAACACATTGTTGATCTTATGCGCGCCGGTGTGGTTCAACTCATCGCGCTTTAGGTAAATCTTGGCACCACCAAGGGATTCCGTCATGCGCTCAGCGAAATACAACGGGCTTGGACGGCCGACATAATATCTCCACAGGTTGTCCATCTCGGCCCAAAAACTGTCGTCGGTCTTGGCCTTTTCGTATTCTGCTTCCAGATCAAGGATCAGTGGCATCAGAGTTTCTGATACAAACCGGCCCCCAAAGTCGCCAAAGCGGCCCTTTTCGTCCGGGACATTCATGAAGCTATTGAAAAGGTCGTTCGACATGGTCGGATCTCCGAATGGAATTTCAGATGTATTTAGGGCGAATGAGGGCAACTTGCCATGCAAAATTGCTATTAACGCAATATCGGCACGCCTTTTTGAACGCCTTTTGCGGCCTCAACAAACGCGCGGATCAGATTGGCATCCTTTTCACCCGGTGCGCTTTCCACACCAGAAGACACATCCACCTGTCTCGCGCCGGTCATTTTGACGGCCTCGGCCACATTGTCAGGTGTGAGGCCACCCGCCAGCATCCACGGACACGGCCAGTATTTACGGTTCACCAGACGCCAGTCAAAAGACAAGCCATTGCCACCCGGCAGCACGCCCCCCTTGGGCGGTTTGGCATCCACCAGCAATTGATCGGCAACGGCCCCGTAAGTTTGCAGGGCGGCCAAATCAGCCTCTTCCGCGATGCCAATAGCCTTCATGATCGGCAGGCCATAGCGCGTGCGCAGCTCGGCCACGCGCTCGGGGCTTTCATTGCCGTGAAGTTGGAGCATATCCAGCGGAACCGCATCCAGAATCTGATCTAAATAGGCGTCATCCGCATTCACCGTCAGCGCCACTTTGGCCAACCCTACAGGTGCCTCAAGCGCCAAATCCCGTGCCAACGCGACCGACACATGGCGTGGCGATTTTTCAAAAAACACAAAACCTGCATAAGCCGCACCAGCGTCTGCCACAGCATGCACATGTTCGGGGCGCGTCAGCCCACAGATTTTAACCCGGATATCCATGTCCCACCCATTAAAGATGCAAAAGGCGGAAAGCAAATCGCCCCCGCCTCCTCACGAAAAATATCTTTGGTTTTGACCGCTAGCTCAACCTGCTTCGTCCAAAAGGGCAAGAACTTCATCTTTGTGTTCTTTTTCTGATCCCTTCATGCGACGGATTTCACGCTGTGTGTTTTTCAGTTCCTTTTGCGTGCGGTTCTTTTCAGAACGGAACTTGTGTTCACGCAGCCACTCCCAAACAAAACCGATCAGCAAGCCCACTGCGACGCTCATCAGGATGACAATGAACAAAGGCAACGAGATATTGTGATTGAGACCGAGAAGATCAGAAATGGCGTCTGGAAACAGGCTGAGCGTCACGACGCCGCGATTGGCAATCGCAACCGAGATCAACCCAATTCCCACTACAGCCCAAAAGGCATAGCGAATGTAGCTCATAGTTTACTTTCCGTTGAGACGGTCGCGAAGCAGCTTGCCAGTCTTGAAGAAGGGTACATGTTTTTCTTCGACTTTGACCGATTCACCCGTGCGCGGATTACGCCCCACACGTGAGTCACGCTTCTTAACCGAGAATGCTCCAAAGCCGCGCAATTCGACTCGGTCGCCGCCAGCCATAGCATCTGTGATTTCATCAAAGATCGTATTCACAATCCGCTCAACGTCCCGCTGGTAGAGATGCGGGTTTTCATCGGCGATTTTCTGAATGAGTTCCGAACGGATCATGTTGTTTTGTCTCCCTGGGCGTGCATGTCTTGTCGCTTGCATCCAGGCAACTATAAGAACAATCGCTGGAAACGGAAACGAAATGACGCCTCACAAGGGTAAAATTCGCCTTGGATTCGCAAAAATCGCACCCGATAAGCGGATCGTCGCCGCAAAAGTCAGTCTTTGAGATCGAAAGCGCGGTTGTGCGGCAGTGCAGAGAACCTATTGATTCGGAATGATAAAGGGACACACACGGCACATCTTTTCGTTTTTGTAGCTAGTCGCGCAACGCCGGCAGACCGACGCCAGTGCTGTCAAATCCGCCATCTGCCGCCAGAACCTGCCCTGTGATGTAGCTGGCTTTTGGCGAACATAAAAACGCAATGGCCTCTCCTATTTCGGTTTCGCTGCCATATCGATTTAAGGGAATCGCGTCGTGATAGGCATCAATAATTTCCTGGCTGTGAACCGCCATCGCAAGTTTGGTGCGCACGGGCCCCGGACAGATACAATTGGCCCGGATGTTAAACTCACCCAGCTCTGCGGCTTGTTGCTTTGTAAGCTGAATCACAGCGGCTTTGGACGTGCCATAGGCCACCCGTAAGGTAGAGGCCCGTAATCCCGAAATAGACGCGATGTTGACCAAACATCCCTTGCTGGCCTTCAATAATTCTATTGCCGCCTGCGAACACAAAAACACACCGTCCAGATTGGTCTCCATGACGGTACGCCAACGTTGAAAGTCGGTTTGCTCAATCGGCCCAAAGTCCGCCACGCCTGCGTTGTTGACCAAGGCGTCCAACCGGCCAAATTGACCTTTGATGTCTGACATGGCGCGGTCAACCTGATCGGGTTTGGACACATCATAAGGTAAGGCCACTGCACCGGGCACGTCTTTCACAGCAAGCGTCAATTGGTCGACATCACGGTCCAACATGGCAATCTGCCAACCCTCTGCCTGCATCAATTTGGCCGTTGCCAGCCCGATGCCACGCGCCGCGCCAGTGATAAGGGCAACTTTTGAACTCATGACGGTTTTTCCTTTTTCGTAAATGCACCCTGAGGCGTGCAAGACCGCTAATCTACAAACATATGATTGGCCTTGGTCACACCGCGTTCATAGGTGCAAAACGTATCGGTCGCGTCAGGGCTACGGGTGTGAATTTTGATGTTGGTAATCACTTCGACGGCGCCAGCATCCATACAGGCCTGCTGCGCATCCTTTACAACTTTTAGGAGCGGGTCCAATTCCCCGCGCATGGTGGTTTCCATGGCCCCCACTTGAAATGGCACACCAGAGGCTTTGACCACTGCAATGGCTTTGTCGACCACTTCAAAATTGTTGCCATCCTGCACGCGCGGGATCACCTGAAAGGCCAAATAAACGTGATTGGGGTCAAATGCAGGCGTGGTCATATGAGGGCACTTATTTTTGTGGGCACTGCACGAGTCCTATCCCAGAGAGCCATTGGTTTCCAGAACTCACCACAAAAGAAAAGGCCCCACAAACTGCGAGGCCTTTCCAAACTCAAAGTATCTAAAGTGCTTATTCGTCGCCTGTTTTCAAAGCTGCACCAAGGATATCGCCCAGCGATGCGCCAGAATCTGAGGAGCCATACTGTTCGACGGCTTCTTTTTCTTCGGCGATTTCGCGGGCTTTGATCGACAGACCCAAACGACGGGTCTTGGCGTCAACGTTGGTCACGCGCACGTCAAGCTTGTTGCCGACAGTGAAACGCTCTGGACGTTGCTCTGCACGGTCACGCGACAGGTCGGAACGACGGATGAACGATTTCATGCCTTCGTATTCGACCTCGATGCCACCATCTTCGATCGAAGTGACTTCGACTGTGATGATAGAACCGCGTTTTACGCCGCCCACGGCTTCTGCGAACTTGTCGCCGCCCAAGGCTTTGATTGACAGCGAGATACGCTCTTTTTCCACGTCAACCTCGGAGACAACGGCCGAAACCATGTCGCCTTTGCGGTAGCCTTGGATCGCGTCTTCGCCACGTTCGTCCCACGAGATATCCGACAGGTGAACCATGCCGTCGATTTCGCCGTCGAGGCCAATAAACAGACCGAATTCGGTGATGTTTTTGACTTCGCCTTCGACTTCAGTGCCCTCGGGGTGTGTTTCTGCAAACACTTCCCATGGGTTGCGCATTGTCTGCTTGAGACCAAGAGACACGCGGCGCTTGGCACCGTCGATTTCCAGCACCATGACTTCGACTTCTTGCGAAGTAGAAACGATTTTGCCAGGGTGAACGTTTTTCTTAGTCCAGGACATTTCCGAAACGTGTACCAGACCTTCAACGCCAGGCTCGAGCTCAACAAATGCACCGTAATCGGTGATGTTGGTCACGCGACCAGTGTGTGTTGTTTCCAGTGGGTATTTGCCAGCAACCAGATCCCATGGATCGTCTTGCAGCTGTTTCATGCCCAAGGAGATACGGTGGGTTTCTTTGTTGATTTTGATGACCTGTACGTTGACAGTTTCACCGATCGACAAGATTTCCGAAGGATGGTTCACACGGCGCCATGCCATGTCAGTGACGTGCAACAAGCCGTCAACGCCGCCGAGATCAACAAACGCACCATATTCAGTGATGTTTTTAACAACACCCTCAACGGCCTGACCTTCAGTAAGGTTGCCAATAACTTCGGCACGCTGTTCTGCACGTGATTCTTCAAGGATTGCACGACGCGACACAACGATGTTGCCACGACGACGGTCCATTTTCAGAACTTGGAACGGCTGCTTGAGACCCATCAATGGGCCTGCGTCGCGTACAGGGCGTACGTCGACTTGGCTGCCGGGCAAGAAGGCCACTGCGCCGCCGAGATCGACTGTAAAGCCACCTTTGACACGACCAAAGATTGCGCCTTCGACGCGTTCTTCGTTTGCATATGCTTTTTCCAGGCGATCCCATGCCTCTTCACGACGGGCCATCTCACGAGAGATTACGGCTTCGCCACGGGCGTTTTCAGCCGAGCGCAGGAAGACTTCTACTTCATCGCCAACAGCGATTTCAGGAGCTTCACCAGGGTTTGCGAATTCTTTAAGCTCAACGCGGCCTTCCATTTTGTAGCCGACGTCGACGATGGCTTGGCCCGCTTCAATAGCGATGACTTTACCTTTGACAACTGTGCCCTCTTGGGGCGTGTCCATTTCGAAGCTTTCGTTAAGAAGGGCTTCGAAGTCCTCCATAGATACGTTTTGAGCCATGAGGTCTCATGTTCCTTTACTAGCGTTTTTTCTGGCCGTGCGGTTGTCTCCGCCGGTCTTGGGTTATGCCCACCTTTTGGTGGAACGGATTGGTCAGACAGTCACATAAAACAAAGAGGGCCGGAGGTCCGACCCTGCTCGTCTCTATTGTTTTATGGCTTTAACCGCCTTGTAGACACGGGCGCATATAGCGGTTTCATCGCACCGCTGCAAGCCCCTAGGCTATTGCCGCGCCGCGCACAGGTTTGCCCCCTGACTCTACCAGCGCTTTGTCAGAGCGCTTCGCCCTTTTTCAGCAACTCTTCAAGCAGCTTGCCTTGCAAGGCATTGCTGTCACCGCTGCCAAACTGAACCGCGCCGCCTGTATACAGGGTCCCGTAAGTCTTTGCAGCGTTCACAGTTTGCGCCAGACCTTTGATGAATTGATCGCGTTCCAGCGGTGAAAGCGGATGGATAAACAGAGACCACAACACACCATTTGCAACCGCGTATCGCGCATCCAATGCACTGTCAAAATTGGCCTGCATCATGCGCCGCATGTCAGATTCGCTCAGCGCCTCGGATTCGCGAATTGGAACCATTGCGCGCATCCTGTCTGCTGTCCGATCTGTAATAATGATAACCTGATGGCCTGCGATGCTCATTTCAAAAGCTTCGCCTTGCGGCTGTGCGTTTGGGTCCAAGGCAAAGATGATGCGTCCCAAGCGTTCGTAGGTCATTGCCGGCTCTGCGTCGGTTTGCTGTGCAAAAGCCGCAGATGAGATCAAAGACAGAATTAGGATTAAGCAACGCATGATGAAACCTCGGGCTGGACTGGTCCAACACTGCCACGCTTGCTTGAGTAAGGCGAAACACACTGTAGTGAGCCCAAGTTGAGCCGCGGTCCGAATGTGCTGTAAAAGTTAGGTGCGCAAAGCCTGAATGGCTGAAATGGCCATTTCGATAGCATCCTCAACCGATAAGGTCGAGGTATCAACGATCACCGCATCCTTAGCAGGTTTCAACGGTGATTCAACGCGTTCCATGTCACGGGCATCGCGTTCTTTCACATCTGCAAGAACCTGCGCCCGGGTGACGTCTGCCCCTTTTGCATCCAATTCCAGAAACCGACGTTCGGCGCGCACTTCGGCGCTGGCCGTAACAAATAATTTCACTTTGGCATTGGGGCAAATGACCGTGCCAATATCGCGCCCATCCAGTACGGCGCCGCCTGCCCTGCACGCAAAAGCACGCTGAAAATCTACAAGAGCGGCACGCACCTCTGCAATCACAGCCACCCGGCTTGCAGCCTGAGCCACATCTTGGGTGCGCAAGTTCTTAGCCTCGAGATCTTCGGCCATCAAAGCTTTGGCTGCCAAAATCGGATCTGTCCCATCCAACGTTTTTGCCCCAACAGCCCGGTACAACAACCCTGTATCCAGATGAGCGAAGCCAAAACGCGCCGCCACCGCCTTGGATATTGTTCCTTTGCCAGCCGCAGCTGGTCCATCAATTGCAATGGTAAAGCTCATGAAATGCCTCAAATCTTGCGTGCGTGTTTTTATTCCAACAAGGGATTACAGGTGCAAGCCTTAACGTAATATCCGACGCAAGACCGTCATCGTCGCGCCCAACAAAAGCGCCACAAAGCAGATCATATGGCTAACAGATTTGCTCATGGTGAGAAAACTGGCGACTTGCACTGTCACCTCATCCAAGGCCTCAACGGGCGTGCGCAACATGCCTGTGATTAAGTAGTTTTCAAAGTAATCAGCTGACGTGGCAATCAGAGCGACAACACCAAAAACTGTCCCCCAAGGACGCCGCAATGCCAATTGAAGACCCAAAACCAAAGCAAGCCCCAACAGGGCGGGATAAGCGATGTCCAGACGTTGTTGAACATTCAAATAAAACTCACGCCCTTCTTCGCTCAGTGCGCTCAAGAAACGTGTGGCATCACTCAAAGAATATCCCAGAGGCCGCATATCAAACGGCGCTTGGCCACCTGCCTGCGACGCAATGAAGGGCACGGACCACAGCGCCATGGTCAAATAAATTGCCAGAGCCGTACAAAAACTCAACCAGAACGCACGTTTCATTTGCTCTCCTGTGATGCTCGGATCATCATGGCTATCAATAGGCCAAAAGCAACAAAAAGCATCACAAATTTGGTCACCGTATAGCTGCTCGCAAGGCTCACAAGTTCGCCTTCAAGACCTGTTGCCCCCTGCCGCACCATATCGGCCACCAATGCGTTTTCGCACAAATCCATGACGGTGTAGGATGCCGGAACGACCAATAGTATGATCCGAGACCACGGGTGAATGCCACGAGTCAGCCCCCACAAACACCACCCCATCCACAGCCCCATAAGCATTGGAAACACAGTGTCGATGCGGCGAAGAAGTCCGATATACAATGCCGCTTGATCATCGTTCATCAGAGCAAGATATGCCTGTGCCTCGATGAACGTGTACCCTGCCAACCGGAGATCAAACGGCTTCAGGCCGTCTTCCCCCAAAATTAGATTGGCCGCTCCAATCCCAACCAGCACCCCATAGGTCGCAAAAGTGACCAGAGACAATGCAATCAGGGATTTGGTGTATGGCTTCAAATGGTATCTCGCGTAATGTTGGCCCCAAGTCCGCCCATAAGGGGTTCAAAAATTGGGAACGACGTGGCGATCGGAGTGCCATCGTCTACGCTTACCGGATTTTGCGTTGCCATGCCCATCACCATGAAGGCCATCGCAATCCGGTGGTCAAGATGGCTTGCACATGTGGCACCACCCGGCACATTGCCGTGCCCCAATCCTTTAACAATCCACCAATCCGGGCCGTCCTCGACCTCAACACCGTTGGCGCGCAGACCATAGGCCATTGCGTCAATCCGATCGCTTTCTTTCACGCGCAGCTCAGCAACGCCGCGCATCACTGTGTCACCTTGGGTGAATGAGGCCACAACCGACAACACTGGGTATTCGTCAATCATGCTGGCCGCACGGTTTGGATCAACCTCGATCCCCTTTAGGTCTGGACTGAACTTGGCACGCAGATCCGCAACTGGCTCACCGCCTTCTTTGCGTTCGTTTTCAAAAACAAGATCCGCTCCCATTTCGCGCAGTGTGGTAAACAGGCCCGCCCGCGTTGGGTTCAGGCCGATATTTGGCACCAACACGTCCGATCCCGGTGTGATAATCGCCGCACACACTGGAAAGGCAGCACTGGACGGGTCACGCGGAACGGCGATGACCTGAGGCTGCAACTCGGGCTGCCCGGTTAAAGTGATCACTCGGCCTTCGTCCGTGACTTCGGTCGTGATTTCCGCACCAAAGCCTGCCAACATGCGTTCGGTATGATCGCGCGTGGCTTCTTTTTCGATCACCACTGTTTTGCCAGGTGCGTTCAATCCCGCCAGCAAAACTGCTGATTTCACTTGCGCTGACGGCACCGGGACTTCGTATTTGACAGGTACGGGATTACTTGCGCCCACAATCGTCATAGGCAAACGTCCACCCGAACGTCCCACAGCCTTGGCTCCGAACAAGGCGATCGGGTCTGTCACCCGCGCCATAGGACGTTTGTTTAAGCTGCCATCGCCCGTGAAAGTTGCCGAAATGCCTGTGGTTGCCATCGCCCCCATGATCAGGCGCACACCCGTGCCCGAGTTGCCGCAATCAATCACATTGTCAGGCTCGCCAAAGCCACCGACGCCAACACCATTCACGGTCCATTCACCACCACCGTGATCCGTAACCTCGGCCCCAAAGGCTCGCATCGCCTTGGCCGTGTCGATCACGTCCTCGCCTTCCAACAAGCCAGAAATTCGGGTTTCCCCGACCGACAAGGCCCCCAAGATCAACGACCGATGAGAGATCGACTTGTCACCCGGAACGCGCGCTTCACCTGTCAAAGGTCCGCAAGCATGTGACGTCATGGGAATGGGTGTGCCGTGTCCGGACATTTATGTTTCCTCTCGTAGCGTTACAATTCTGTTAGCGCACCAACTGGCGCGCGTAAATGCGCGAATTGCCTCTTCATCTTGGCAGAAATACTTCGGGGTGAATGGGCCGACGGCCCAGAGGGGCCCCTACCCCTACCTTTGCTTAACGTTTGCGAAAGGTCAGATAATGCGGCGTGCGCCCTTCTCGAAAGGCTTTTTGTTCGTAACGGGTGGAAATCCAATCTTCCCATGGTTCACGCCAATCCGCGGGGTGCTCTGCCAGCCATTCAAAACCATGACCTGGTACCTGCTCGAGCGTTTGACGCACATAGTCCGGAATGTCTGTCGCGACACGAAAGATCGCGCCGGGTTTTAGGACCCGCGCCAAGGGCTCTAGGTGTTCGGGTGTTACAAAACGACGTCGATGATGACGCTTTTTGGGCCATGGATCGGGATACAGCAAGAAAGCCCGGGAAATACTGGCCTCGGGCAGCACGTCAAACATGTCGCGCGCATCACCGGGGTGCACACGGATGTTGTCAGAGTCCGATTCACGAATTTTACCCAAAAGCATAGCGACGCCATTGATGTAAGGCTCGCAACCGATGATGCCCACATCTGGATTTTGAATTGCCTGATGCACCATGTGTTCGCCGCCGCCAAAGCCTATTTCCAACCAGACATCACGATCACCAAACAGCGTGGGCAGATCCAGATCGCGACGATCTGGATTTTCTTCCCAACTCACCGCGCCCGGCGAATACTGAGCCAAATCTGTCTCCAGATAGGCCTCTTGCGATTTGCGCAGGTGTTTGCCTTTGAAGCGGCCATAAAAGTTACGCCATGGCGCCCCTGAAGGATGGGTGTCGTCAGTTTTTTTAGAGTTGGGCATCGGCCAGAACCTTGGTTTTTGGGTGCCGCCCCATCTGCCCCATCACTGGATCAAGGTCAAGACAAGCTAGTCCCGCAGAACACCTGCTTCGGTGAGCTCGCGTCGGGTTGGATACCACATTGTGCTAAAATATTCTTTGGTGCGAATTGCAAAATGGGCATCAACCCCGCGCGACACCAAATAGACAAGATCTTGATACACTTCTTCTTGCGTATCTGCGTAAATCCATGCGCCATATTCAAAGGGCGTATCCCAGCCCTCTTCCATACGCTCATCTTGATAATAGTTTTCGATATCGTCTGGCGACCAGTTGCTGCGATGAAAACCAATCTTTCCGCCCCGTTGCAGCGTCCGTTTCTTCCCTCCGAGCAAGACTGTCGGACAAGCGCTTGAGCAGATTCCAGAAACCTCGGTATCCAGTTCAAAATCCAACACGATCCGGGCCATTTCTTTACCCGCCCAAACACTGCCGCCAGAGCTGTTTAAACGCAAAGTCACAATCTCTTGGTGGCGCCGCAACAGATCAAGCATCTCTGCGACATCATCATCTTCCATTTTACCTTCGACATCGCCTGGCATGTCCTCGGTATTGTAGGAAAGGGTTCCACCTTCGATCGTAAATTTTCCACTTGCAATCGGCTCTTTGGCCAAGGCTGCTGATGCGAACGCTATGAGAACCAAAACCACCAGACGCATGTTGTTTTTCCTGAATTTATGTCCCGAAACTTAGCCAGCCGACATTTGCGGCCACAGGTCGCAGGCGTCAAGCCTTACCAAAGACCATGCGCAAAAGGAACATGCCGGGAATAGTGATGATATACATCGTGATTCCATATAGTGCTGCAGGAACTGCAAATTCTGGGATGCCGCCACTTTGTGCAATCAATCCTGCCACCGTGATGCCCAGCGCCGCATTCTGAACACCCATCTCGATGGAAATGCACAACCCATCTCCACCAGTCAGACCGACGGCGCGGGCGATCAACACCCCAAGCAACAATAACACAGCGTTCATCGCGATGAGCAAAGGCCCCAAATGACCAATGTTTTCAATAAAAAGCTGCCAGTTTGTGGCCAGCGCGGCAATCAGGATCACCACAAACAACACCAGCGCCACTTTGGACACAGTCCCCTCCGTCCGGTCTGCAAAGTTACCGGCCACAAATCTTAACAACAACCCGATCATGACCGGCACCGCCGTAATCGCAAACATCGACATTGCGATTGCTGTGACATTGATATCAACTGCGGCGTCACCCAAAAATGCCTGAGACGCCCAGTTTGCCAAAAACGGCAGGGTGATAACGGATACAAGGCTGACAACGGCGGTCAGGGTGATCGACAGGGCCACATTACCACCCGCCAATTTGGTCAGAATACTTGATGTCACCCCCCCCGGGCAAAACGCCAAGATCATAACGCCGAAGGCCAGTGCCGGGGGCAATCTGAACAGCATCAAAAGGACATAGGCTACAGCAGGAACAACCGCGATTTGCAATATTACCCCTGTCAATGCAGCCTTTGGAAATGCGAAAACCCGCCCAAAATCGGCAAAGGTCAGGCCAAATCCCAATGAAAACATGATAAACGCCAGCGATAGCGGCAAAGCCACATCAAGCAACATACGCATTCCTCCCTCGTTCCTCTGGCAAGGTGCCACAAGAATAGAAAAAGGCCAAAGCTTTCCGTGAGGGAATGCTTTGGCCTTTTGGTGATTTTAATCTTTGGCTTAGACGGTTTTTTTAAGCGCCTCGGCCAGATCTGTGCGTTCCCAGCTAAAGCCGCCGTCGTCGGCTGGTCGGCGCCCAAAGTGTCCATATGCGGCTGTGCGCTGATAGATCGGCCGGTTCATACCCAAATGCTCGCGGATACCGCGCGGAGTTAGGTCCATTGCGTTGCTCACCGCTTCTTCGATGCGGGCATCTGGTACTTGGCCCGTGCCATGCGTGTCGGCATAGATCGACAGCGGTTTGCTGACGCCGATGGCATAAGACAACTGAATGGTGCAACGCTCGGCCAGACCGGCGGCCACGACGTTTTTCGCCAGATAGCG
>ERZ1046740.2060-NODE-2060-length-13330-cov-5.094614_pt1 | contig 13330 bp, 8 predicted proteins | sample MGYA00383093_ERZ1046740 | MGnify/ENA primary metagenome ERZ1046740 (study PRJEB29581, sample SAMEA5548363) | metagenome | biome: marine; feature: coastal; material: water | depth 25 m | study: Short-term variability in the microbial, nano- and picoplankton...
ATAAACTGTAATGACGAACGTCTTGCACCAGGCATTCCTGTTTTAGGCGGCGATTGTAGCATATCATTAAATGGATGAGATGTTTTTATAGCGAAGAACAGACGTTGGTCTTTTGCCCATGCTGACGAATGTCGATACCCATGAATTTCATAATTTGAAACCTTTTCAATTTTCGCGTCTAATACTTTATCACGATGCTCTAAATCTAAAATCACGTATTGATTTTCACTTGAAGCATATTGATATTTGTGAATACCACTGCGGTTAGAAACAGTTAATTCTACATCAATGCCAGTAGAATCTAAATGTACTTTATAATATCCAGGTTCTGCTACTTCATTATCATGACTAAAATGTGCACGATAGCCTGCTTTACCATCAGCTCCATTATTAAAATTATGTTCGTTGGTTGGCATTAAAAGCACATCGCCATAATCACTTATACCAGTGCCACTTAAATGTGTATGTGAAAATCCATAAATGTATTCATCAGTATAGTGATAACCAGAACAACCATCCCAACCTTCTAGTCTTGTATCTGGACTCAATTGCATCATACCATAAGGTAGCGTTGCGCCAGGATAAGTGTGTCCATGACCTCCTGTACCGATAAAGGTATTTACATAAGTTATAAGTGGTTTGTCCTTTTGTGCTTCAGGAATAGAAGTAGATTTTTGACAATTGAAAAATAAAAAAAATACAATTAAAATGGAGGTTAGTTTATAGTTCATCGAAAAAGATTGCTAATTTTAATGCTTCTAATATACTAAAATGCAAATCAAGAAAGTAATTGCCTTTTTTCTTTTTTTACAGTTATTTTTTAACTGCCATGAAAATAAAATTTATAATACTGAGGTTTATATTATTCCAAAACCATTAACTCAGACAATTAATAAGGGGAGTTTTGTTTTGAGTAATTCCACTGGTATTAATTACCCGGAAGCGTTTAGAGTATCTGCTGAATTTTTTGAATCATATATTAAAGAAAGCAAAGCAATTCTATTAACAAAAGGGGATGAAATACAATTTATTCTGGACACGACTATAGAGAATGATGAGGGCTATTCACTAGAAATTCTTCCTGAAAGGATAGAAATAAAAGCAAAAACAGATCAGGGAGCTTTTTATGCTGTACAAACGTTAAGACAACTATTACCATCAGAATTTGAGAACGGTACTTTTAAAGAAAAGGAAGTAATTCTTCCTTGTATAACAATTTTAGATGCACCTCAGTTCGCCTATAGAGGAATGCATCTCGATGTTTCTAGACACATGTTTTCTGTAGATTTTATAAAGCGATATATTGATGCCTTAGCCATGTTAAAAATGAATACATTTCATTGGCATTTAACTGAAGATCAAGGTTGGCGAATTGAGATAAAAAAATACCCAAAGTTGCAGGAAGTTGCTGCTTATAGAAATGAGACTTTAATAGGTCATTACAATGATCAACCTCAAAAGTATGATGGCAAGAAATATGGAGGTTATTATTCGCAAGAACAAATTAAAGATATTGTAGCCTATGCAGAATCGCGCTTTGTAACGGTTATACCAGAAATTGAATTACCTGGACATAGTCAGGCAGCAATTGCTGCATATCCGGAATTGGGTTGTACTGGTGCGCAAGTAGAGGTAGCTACAAAATGGGGAGTTTTCGAAGATATTTATTGTACAAAAGAAGAAACATTTAAGTTTCTTGAAGATGTACTGGATGAGGTGTTAGAATTATTTCCAAGTACATATATTCATATAGGAGGTGACGAAGCACCAAAAACACGATGGGAAAAATGCAAGTCCTGTCAACAAAAAATTAAAGATGAAGGTTTAAAAGATGAACATGAATTGCAGAGTTATTTCATTTCAAGAATCGAAAAATATTTAAATAAAAAAGGAAGACAGATAATTGGCTGGGATGAAATCTTAGAAGGAGGTTTAGCACCTAATGCAACTGTAATGTCTTGGCGTGGTACGTCAGGAGCTGTAAAAGCAGCAAAGCAAGGCCACGATGTGGTTTTAACGCCTGGTTCACATTGTTACTTTGATCATTATCAATCGGAAAACCCAGATGAACCTTTGGCTATTGGAGGATTTTTACCGTTAGAAAAAGTGTATAAATTTAACCCAATACCTGAAGAATTAAATTCAGAACAAGCCAAACATGTTCTTGGAGCACAAGGTAATGTTTGGTCAGAATATATGCCAAACCCTAAACAGGTAGAGTACATGGTTTTTCCTAGGATTTTAGCATTAAGCGAAGTCGTGTGGTCCAATTCTGAGCAGAAAAACTACCATGATTTTGTATCTAGAGTTGAAAATTTTAATAAGCGATTAGATGCTATAGGTATTAATTATGCCAATCATTTATATGAAATAGAAGGTGAACTTATATCAAATGATAAGCAGATAGTTTATCAATTAGGAACTTCCTCTAAAGGGAATAGGATTAGGTTTACCATAGACGGTTCAGAACCAACTGCGAGTTCAGAAGTGTATGACAATCCTATTCCAATTACAGAAAGTGTGAACGTAAAGGCACATATTTTTGATGGTAAACAGGCATTAGGAAAAACATTTTCTCAATTTATTAATATGCATAAAGCTGTAGGCGCAAAAATTACAATTAATAAAGAAGCAAATAACGCGTATCAAGGCAGTGGGCCAGAGGGTTTAATTAATGGTATTAGCGGAAGTGACTCACGTTATGGAGATAAAGAGTGGCTAGGCTTTTTGGGAGAAGATATTGAAATAGAAATTGACCTAGGAAAAGAAATGGAAATTAACTCTATTGAGACAAGATGTTATAATGCAAACGGACAATGGATTTATGCGCCAAGAACTATTTCCTTTTCAGAGGAAAGCACACTTAATAATGGTGAATTCGATATATCTCTAGAACCTCAACCTATACGAGCAGCTTTGACTAAAAATCCTAATTTAAAATCCTACAGAAAAAATATTAGTGGAATGAATCGAATGCAAGGACTTAAATTTAGATATATAACCATCAAAGTTCCAAATTACGGAACAATTCCAAAAGGCAAACAAGGTTCTGGCAACGAAGCCTGGACGTTTATTGATGAAATTATAGTGAATTAATATGCTCTTAGAAATCTGTGCAAACTCCTACCAATCGGCAAAAAATGCTCAAGAAGCTGGTGCGGATCGTATTGAGTTGTGTCAAGAATTATCAGTGGGAGGAATTACACCATCTTATGGACTTTTGAAACAAGTTGTTGAGAATTTAGACATTTCAGTTTTTGTATTAATAAGACCAAGAGGAGGTGATTTTGTGTTTTCTGATATAGAGTATAAAATCATGAAAAGTAACATTCAACTCTGTAAAGATTTTGGTTGTCAAGGCATAGTTTCTGGTGTATTAAATGCAGACAAAACTATTGATTTTGGGCGAACAAAAGAATTAGTTCAGTTATCAAGACCACTAAAATTCACTTTTCATCGTGCTTTTGATGAGGTTTCAAATCCAAAACAAGCAATAGAGCAATTAATCGATTTAGGAATTGAACGTATACTTACTTCTGGACAGGAAACTTCTGCTGAAAAAGGATTGGACTTACTTAAATCGTTAAATGCTATATCAAAAGGAAGAATAACTATTTTAGCAGGAAGTGGCGTGAATTCAGAAAATGCAATTAAGTTTAAAGAGGCCGGTTTATCTGAGCTTCATGCTTCAGCTTCGTCAAAAATCGAAACTCATGATTCTATCTTTTCCATGCCTGTAACGGTTTCTGGCTCTAATAAAATTGAAGCAATTAAATCTGTTATAAAAAATGAATAAATATTATCTAGTCTTTTTTGTTATTTCCTTTTTAAGTTGCAGAACTGATGATCTACCTAAAACAATGGTAGTAAATGATAATTGGGAATTTAAAAAAATATCGGATACTAGTTGGAATAAAGCAATAGTGCCAGGCCAAGTGCATACAGATTTGTTACGAAACAAATTAATAGTTGACCCTTTTGTTGCTAATAACGAATTAGATTTACAATGGATATCTAAAGAAGATTGGGTATATAAATCACAATTTGATGTAGATCAAGAAGCATTAAGCAAAAAACATATTGAGCTTAATTTTAATGGCTTAGATACATATGCATCTGTTTTTCTTAATGACAGTCTAATTTTAAAATCGAACAATGCCTTTAGAGTGTTTAATGTTGATGTAAAGCCAATTATTAAAGCTACAAATGACCTTAAAATAATTTTTGAGCATACAGGGAAATATGAAGCGATTGAAGAAGCAAAGCTACCATATGAACTGCCTGTAAATAAACGTGTTTTTACTCGAAAACCTCAATTTCATTACGGATGGGATTGGGGACCAATTTTAACGTCTAGTGGTATTTCTAGACCAATAGAACTCGTGTCCTGGAATGAATTAAAAATTAAAGATGTTTATTTCAACCAAATGTATTTAGATGATAAATCCGCAAGTTTACAGGCTGAATTTGAAGTAGAATTTAATTCGTTTTCCGAACCAATTACCATAGAAATATTTATAAATAATGAGTTAAAATCTACAACTGACTTATCGCTTATTACAAATACATTTTCTGTTCCATTTCAGATAAATAATCCAAAGCGTTGGTGGCCACACAATATAGGAGAACCATATCTATATGATATGAAAACCGTTATTAAGCAAGGCAATAGTGTGTTGGATACATATCAGATTAAAAAAGGTTTAAGAACAATAAAGCTAATAACTGAAAAGGATAGTATTGGTAAAACATTTTATTTTGAAATTAATAATGTGCCTGTATATGCAAAAGGAGCAAATTATATTCCGCAGCATAGTTTTCAAGGGGAAGTATCAACTGCAGATTACGAGCGCTTATTAGATGATACGGTTGATGCTAATATGAATATGTTGCGCGTTTGGGGTGGTGGTATATATGAAGAAGATATTTTCTACCAGTTGTGTGATGAAAAAGGAATTATGGTATGGGAAGATTTTATGTTTGCCTGTGCTATGTATCCTGGTGATGATGCATTTTTAGAAAATGTAAAGCAAGAGGCTATTGACAATGTTAAGCGTCTAAGAAATCATAGCTCTATTGCTTTATGGTGCGGTAATAATGAAAATAACGAAGCTTGGTATAATTGGGGTTGGCAAACTAATAGAAGTCAGCAGGAGATAGACGAAATTTGGGGTAATTATCAAAAGTTGTTTAATGGTATTTTACCAGAAGTTGTCAACACCTATCATTCTGAAATTGATTATTGGGAAAGCTCGCCAAGTTATGGAAGAGGCAACCCAAAATATAAAACAGAAGGTGATGCACACGATTGGTGGATTTGGCACGATGAGTATCCCTTTGAACATTTAGAAGATAATGTACCTCGTTTTATGAGCGAGTTTGGATTTCAAGCTTTTCCAAGTTATGAAGCCATTAAATATATTAATGGAAACGATAGTATTTCAATATCATCAAGTGCATTTGACACCCACCAAAAGCATCCTAGAGGATATTCAATAATTAAAAATTATATGAAGCGCGATTACCCTGTCCCAGATAAAGACGAAGATTATGTTTATATGAGTCAATTGGTACAAGCACATGGCATGGTATTAGGTTTTGAAGCGCAACGTAGAGCGAAACCATATAATATGGGCACGTTGTATTGGCAGTTAAATGACTGTTGGCCTGTAATTTCTTGGTCTAGTATCGATTATTTTGGGAATTGGAAAGCCATGCACTTTAAAACTAAAAAAGCATTTCAAGATGTTTTAGTTAGCTCAAAGGTAGAAAATGACACATTAAAAACATGGATTATAAACGATAAATTAGAGCCTCAAACAGGAAATTTAATTTCAAAAGTAATTGATTTTGATGGTCGTGTATTATGGGAAGATTCTAAGCAAATTGAGGTTGATGCAAACTCTAGTGCTATAAAATTTAAGTTAGATTTAAAAACGAATCAATTTAACGAAGAAGAGGTTGTCTTAGTCTCAAAATTTAATGATGAAACTTCTCATTTTTATTTTTTAAATCCTAAAAGTTTAACGTTGAAACAATCTGCTATTCAAAAAGAAGTAAAGAAGTCAGATAATGGATTTAGTATAACCTTATCGAGTCACACACTTCAAAAAGATGTGTTTTTATACACAAATAGTAAAGGTCGTTTTTCTGATAACTTTTTTGACCTGCTCCCAAATGAATCTGTGACTATTTATTTTAAAACCCGTTCAATTAACATTGATGATTTACAGTTGAAAAGCTTTAACAATTTCATAAGATAAGGCTGTAAGCATATTAGTATCTTTGAGAATTAAATAGTATTTATGATTCGTTGGTTAATATTCTTTGTCATTATTGGAATAGCTGATTGTTATGCTTTTCAATCTTTAAAGACGATCACAAAAAGTAATTGGTGGTATACTTTTTATTGGCTTTTTACAATTGGAGTTCTTGGTAATTTTATGTTCCAGTTTTATAACTTCAACAGAAACAATGGGTTTTCTCCATCTAACTCTTTTGCAGTTGGGATGTTAATTACAATGGTTGTTCCAAAACTTGTTCTTATTATAGCAATGTTTGGTGAAGATGTGTTTAGAATTCCACAAGGTATCTATAGTTATTTTATGCAGGATAGTGGAGGTGATAGTAAAATAAACCATTTTCCAGCACGTAGAAAATTTATAAGTCAAATAGCCTTAGGCATTGCGGCTATTCCTTTTGCATCAGTACTTTTTGGTATATATAAAGGGAAATATAATTTTAAGGTATTGAAATACACGCTTCATTTTGACGATTTACCAGACGCATTTAATGGTTATAAATTAACTCAAATTAGTGATGTTCATTCCGGAAGTTTTGATAATATCAATAAAGTAGAATATGCCATTGATTTAATAAATGAGCAAAAATCTGATATCATATTGTTTACAGGCGATATGGTTAATAATAAGGCAACAGAAATGGATCCTTATATTGATATATTCAAAAAGTTAAAAGCAAAGGATGGTATGTATTCTGTATTAGGAAACCATGATTATGGTGATTATGTGCATTGGAATACAAAAGCCGAAAAAAACCAAAATCTTAGGGATTTAAAAGTCCTACAAAAAGATATAGGTTTTGATTTATTATTAAATGAAAACCGCTTTATAGAAAAAGAAGGACAACGAATTGCATTAGTTGGTGTAGAAAATTGGGGAATCGGTGGTTTTAAGCAAGCAGGTGATTTGAAAAAGGCATCAAGTAACGTGCACAAGGATGATTTTAAGATTCTAATGAGCCACGATCCAAGTCATTGGGATGCTGAGGTTGTTAAAGATTCGTATCACTATCATTTAACATTAAGTGGACATACCCATGGAATGCAATTTGGTATAGAAATACCAGGTTGGTTTAAATGGAGCCCTGTAAAATGGCGTTATAAACATTGGGCAGGAATTTATGAATCATTAGGACAATATATCAATGTCAATAGAGGGTTTGGGTATTTGGCCTTTCCTGGGCGTGTTGGGATTTGGCCAGAAATTACAGTTATAGAGCTCAAAAAAGGTAAGAAAGAAGCCTAATTGCTTAGAAATGCTTATTTTTATATTACTCATTACTAACTTACTAGAGTTTGCTATAAAAATTTTATGTAGGTTTGTATAGCATGTTTGACTAAAAACTATAACGTATGTCAAAATTTGGGGAATTAATAGATATTGAGATTCCGGTATTACTAGATTTCTACACAGATTGGAACGATCAATCTATTGCAATGCATCCAGTACTAAGAGATGTAGCTGCTGCTCTAGGTGATAAAGCTAAAGTAATTAAAATTGACGTCGACAAAAATAAAGAGTTAGCAGAAGCGCTTCGCGTTAAAGGTCTACCTACTTTAATTATTTACAAAAATGGCGAAATGAAATGGCGTCATAGTGGAGAACAAGATGCAAACACATTAATCGAAATTATTCAAGAATACGTTTAACCAATTCCAATTAAACGAAGGATCTTTTTGCAAATAGTAATGTATTGTGAGATGTATTTCGGTTAAAAATCTATAGCTTTAAAAACATAATCTCTTTCACTATAATATTTTAAAACTTTAGGAAGTACATATTTTAAATTTCGTGAAGCTTTTACACTATCATGAAAAACAATAATACTTCCTTCTTTCGCTGCAGAGATTACATTATGTAGACAGGTTTCTTCAGTTACTGAAAAATCCCAGTCGTAAGATAAAACATCCCAAAGTATAACTCTGTAACCGCGTTCTAATAGTTTTTTACTTTGCTTATTTTTAAACTTACCATAAGGTGGTCTAAACAATGGTGTATTCGTATTAGAAATAAAGTCATAGATAACCTTTTCTGTTTTTAAAACGTCTTTGTAATAATCCTTAGTCTTATGTTTCCAGCCTTTTAAATGATTGTATGTGTGATTGCCAATCGCATGATCTTCATTTAATATTTTTTGAAAAATCTCGGGATGTTTATTAATATTATTACCAATACAAAAGAAGGTCGCTTTTGCATTAAATTGTTTTAGATTTTGAATCACCCATTCTGTAATTTCGGGTGTTGGGCCATCATCAAATGTAAGGTAGAGTTCCTTTTTATCAGTATTGATATTCCAGACAAAATTCGGAAATAATGTTTTTACAAATCCAGGAGTTTTGGCTGGAATAATTTGCATACAATGTTACTCTTCTGGTGTTATTTTTTTAATGGAATCATTAATAGTTGTACTTAAATCGACATCGTCTGGTATTTCTGGTAAATCTTCTTCACTGTAACGATTCATTAACTGATCAAATAGACTTAAGTAATTATTAAATGTTTTCGTTTCTTCTAAGGCAAAGTCCTTATCATTATAAACTACCAAAATATCTACTAACGCTCGGTAACGTTGAATATCTACATAGATGTCTTCTCCAACTTTGCTTTCTTGGTTGTCTAATGAAAGATTACTATAGTATACCAAGTTTTCTTGATATTTTCTGGCAACATCTTTAAATAGAGCACGTCCTTTTTCTACATTTCCTATTTCATAGTAAGCACTAATATATGGCTCTAATAATGAGTAAAAACCAAACTGATCTACAGGCATTTTTTTCATGGCCAAATCAGCAACCTCTTCTGCTTTGTCTAACTTATCTTCATTAATAAGTTGTTCAATTAGTCGCGCTATATTTCCTCTGTAGGTAATTCCGTTTCGTCTTGTTTCAATATCATGATAGATATCTTCTCCACTTCCTCCCCATTTCCAATTTTTCACTTTCTCATACATTAAATCGGCATCAACTCGTCCCATGTCATAAGGATTGGCTCTATCTATAGGAGTTTTTATAGGAACCAATTTATAGCACATACCATCTAATTGTAAATAGTCTTTTAACCAAATATAATCTTCATCACTAAATGCACCACCAGTAAAATAAATTGGTCGTTCCCAATTGTTGTTAGCAATAATATCTAACATAAGTAATCTATTTTTATAGATATAACTACCATCAATTTGGGTAAATAAATGATCTTCTATTTTGTCAGCATCCTTTGGTTTTACAATGCCATTTTTTAGAACCATTTCCTTGTTGACAGGAATACTTATGCTACGTGTTGGGAAATAATTAGAATTTAATAAATGACCTGGATATTGTCTTGGATCTTCACCTTGCTTTTCTACTACATATTTAAACTTTGTACTAGGTTTTTCACTTGCAACAAAGTCCATAAAACTTTGAATAGGTAAAGTGTCTTTAGTTATTTCTCTTCTAATAATAACATCTCTATTTCCACCTCTATATTGATTGTGTGTTAATTGCGATGGAATAGGGTCACTTTCATAAGCTTTACGTTTCATTTGATCGATATACCAATCGGTTTGAAACAAGCTGGTGTTAACAACGCGCACATCTGTACGTACTCCTTCAATTTCTTGAAGATACCACAACGGGAAAGAATCATTGTCTCCAATAGTAAAGAGTATTGAATTGGGTGCACAAGACTCTAAATATTTTCGAGCCATTGCATTTGCGGTGTGTTTACCGGATCGATCATGGTCATCCCAATTGTTAGCAGCTAAAATACCTGGAACAATTATAATACACGCCAAAGTAATTAATGGTGCTAACAGTTTTGTTTTTACGCTAGTTTTTAAGAGATCATAAATAGCATAAACTCCAAAACCTATCCAAATAGCAAATACATAAAAAGAACCAACAACAGAGTAGTCTCTTTCACGAGGTTCAAAGGGTCTTACATTAGTATAAAATTGAATTGCCAATCCGGTTAACAAAAAGAATACTAATAATACCCAAAACCGTTTCATATCTGTATATAATATGAAGAAGAATCCGACTAGTCCAAGTAATAATGGTAAGAAGTAGTAGGTGTTTCTTGCTTTGTTTTCTTTTACATCAGTTGGTAGATTGTCTTGAGATAATCCAATATGCCATTTGTCAATTAAATCTATTCCCGAAATCCAATTACCATTAAAATCATCATATTTGCCTTGAATATCGTTTTGCCTTCCTGTAAAATTCCACATAAAATACCTCCAATACATGTAACCAAACTGGTATTGAAACATGTACATAACATTATCTAAAAACGAAGGTTTATCAACAATTAAATACTGCTGACCATAGCGTCTTAAAAACTGATCGTAGTCTTCATAATCCACTTCCCCTTGCTTGATTCGTATTTTAAAATCGTTAATGATTTGGTCGAATCGTCGTTTCTCTTGCACAGAATATTGACCTGCTTGTTCTTCGGTTAAGCCTGCATTTAACGCTTCGTTGTAAGCTCTGGTTTGTAAGTTTGGATTAGCTTTAAACTTTATTAAACCTGTAAACATCATATAATTTTCCGCATGTTCGCTACTCCACATTCTAGGTAGAAGCGCAGCATGCTCATGGTTATAATTTTGTTTAGTGTCTTCCCATTGGTTAATTATAACATATTCACCTTTTTCTTCATCCTTTTCATAATTCTTTTTATCATCTACAAAAGGTTCATCTTTATCTTGTCCTGAATAGATTTCAGTAAACTGTGGTCCGTAAAACAAATGTGTTTCTGGATATTGTTCTAAATTATAATAGGCTAAAAGTTCTCTTGCATCCGAAGGGTCATTTTCGTTAATTATAACTTGAGCATTTGCTCGTATTGGCAGCATCATCCAAGAGGAGAACCCAATAAAAATAAACATTAGGCACAGTACCAGAGTGTTAATATGTAACATGCCTTTTTTTCTGGTATAATTTAAGCCTAAATAAAAGAGTGTTATAACTAATAAACCTGTAATTATTGTTCCAGAATTAAATGGTAGTCCTATAGAATTCACAAAAAACACTTCTAAATAACCAAAGAGTTTTAAAGTAGAAGGTAAGAGCAACTTAAAAATGAATAGTAGTATTGCGGCAGAAACAATATTAGCAATTATAAAATTCTGTATTGTAATCGTTTTATAATTCTTAAAGTAGTAGATAAGACCTATTGCAGGTATAGTTAAAAGCCCCATAAAGTGGACTCCAAATGATAATCCAATCACAAAAGCAATTAAAATTAACCAACGATTACCTCTAGGTTTATCCATGTCTTGCTCCCATCGCAAGGCTAAATAGAACATTATAGACATTATCAAAGTAGCCATTGCGTATACTTCTGTTTCAACAGCATTAAACCAAAAAGAATCTGTAAATGTAAATGCCAAACTTCCAACAAGTGCACTTCCTAATATGGCATGTGCTTTACTTGTGCTAGAATCTTTATCATATTTTACAAGCTTAACAAGCAATAAGCTTATGGTCCAGAACATAAATAGAATAGTGAAAGCGCTTGCAACACCACTCATCATATTCATTATCATTCCAATTTGAGAAGGTTCTAATGCAAACATTGAGAAAAATGCGCCTAACATTTGAAATAATGGTGCACCAGGAGGATGACCTACTTGTAATTTAGAAGAGGTTAAAATGTATTCTCCAGCGTCCCAAAAACTCACGGTTGGCTCAATAGTCAGTGCATACACAGCAAATGCTACAGCAAAAACAAACCATCCTAATATATTATTCCACTTTTTGAAGTTAAAATCTGTCATGAAAAACCTTAATAATTGATGCTGGCGAATTTACTAATAATTACGTTACACCCTAAGTTTTTAAGTTAACGTTAAGTATTTTCAATTATTTTTCATCATTTTTTTTGCCTAAGTAAAACTTTGTTTTAAATTTGCACCCTCATTTTGAGAGATTGGCCTATGGTGTAACTGGCAACACATTGGTTTTTGGTACCAAAGAGTCTAGGTTCGATCCCTAGTGGGCCAACAGAAGTTTAAATCCTAATTCGTTATCGAGTTAGGATTTTTCCTTTTAGTCATTTTTTTAGGGTGAGAAGTTTACATTGAGCGCAGTCTAAGTAATCCTGTGCGGGTCAACAAAAAAAATCCGAATCAATTATTGATTTAGACTTTTAATTTACATAAGATTATTTTTTACTATATCTTAAATGTTATAACTGGTCTCCGAGCATGATTAACTAAGTCTTCACTTAAACTACTATTAAAGAATTGGGAAATTCCTTGACGTCCACGTGTACTTATTCCAATTAAATCAGCATTAATGTCTTTAGAAAAGTTTAAAATACCTTGCTCTACACTATCATCATTATGTACTGTTATGCTTATATTTTCGAACGACTGACCAGAAATAAAATCATTAATTCGGTTTTTTGCCTCATGAGAGGTAATGAAATTATTAGCAGTGTTTACCATTAGTAAATGGATTTTTGCATCCATGGCTTCTGCAAATTTAACAGCTTGTTTATAGGTTTTTTGATTGTCATTTTTAAAATCAGATGCAAATACAAAATCCGAAACCTCAAAAGATTCATGTGCATTCTTTATAACTAACACTGGGACATCAGAAGTGCGTACCACTTTTTCTGCGTTAGAACCTATAAACATTTCTTTTATTCCAGATGCTCCATGAGATCCCATAACAATAAAGTCAACATCATATTCTTTGCAAGCCTCTTTTATTTCGTTAAATGTGATATCTGCTTTAACAGTTTCATATACTGTAATTCCTTGCAAAAAATCATTTTCTAATAAATCTTCAAATCTTTTATGAGCTAATTTCATAAAGAATAGAGCTTCAGGAATATCGCTAACTGTATTGATTGGATCCGTTTGTTGCATTGGAATTTCCATCATGTGTAACAAGTAAATCTCTGCGCCATATTTTTTTGCAAGTATTGCCGCCACTTTTAGGGCATTTTCAGCCTGTTCAGAAAAATCTGTTGGGACTAGTATTTTCTTCATTGAATTTTATTTAGTGTTAGTCTTATAAAGTTATGAAAATAATTCA
>ERZ1046740.2061-NODE-2061-length-13325-cov-4.901356_pt1 | contig 13325 bp, 13 predicted proteins | sample MGYA00383093_ERZ1046740 | MGnify/ENA primary metagenome ERZ1046740 (study PRJEB29581, sample SAMEA5548363) | metagenome | biome: marine; feature: coastal; material: water | depth 25 m | study: Short-term variability in the microbial, nano- and picoplankton...
CCAGTGCGGTGGGCCCCATCATTGGTCAGAATGCCGGCGCCGGGCGCTATGATCGCGTGCGTTCCACCCTGCGAGATGCCCTGCTGTTCAATCTGTTTTATATGCTGCTGGTCTGGGCGTTGTTGTTTTTGAGTGCTGATCTTATCGTGTCAGCGTTTTCTGCCTCTGACGAAGCGGCCGCATTAATTCGCTTTTATTGCCACTTCCTGGCGGGAGCATTTCTGTTCAATGGTGCCCTGTTTATTTCCAATGCCAGCTTTAACAACCTCCATCATCCCCACTGGGCTACCGGCTTCAATTTCGGTAGAGCCGTGCTGGGCACCATTCCCGCGGTCTATTTTGGGGCACAGTGGTTTGGTGCAAAGGGGGTGCTGGCCGGGGAGGTTTTCGGAGCTTTGCTGTTTGGTTCGCTGGCGGTGGTGGCGGCATTTCAACTGATCCGGCGCCTGGAACGTGAGCATATTCCGTTGACTGACCCGCAGCGGCCCGCGGGGTTGGAAACAGGGCGGGAAGCGCCGGTCTAGGCCGCGGGATCCCGGTGCTGCGCCAGCGCCCGGTGCAGCCAATCTCCGGCGGGCTCGGTTTTTTCTTCGCAGCTGACCTGGTAAGCCTTGCCTGTCCAGGAGCTCTCGCTGGCCAGGCGGTCTATAAACTGCTCTGCAGAGTTCACATAGCGTTTACCGCGGCTGTACTTGAGCCTCAGGTGTGAAGCGGCCGAGGGTGAATCGTGTTCACCGTCGTTGCGAATAAACAGGCAGCCACTTTCCTCTACATAGTGAAGAAGATATTCAATTTCTGCTTCGGCTGTTTGCGATGCCAGTGTCGAGGCGCTTATTGTCAGAGCCAGCCAGGCCAGCAGTATGCGGATGGCGGTCATCAGTTGATCTCCAGGCTGGCACGCAGGGCGTTGTGATCAGAACTGGAGACCTCAATCACCTCGGTAAAGCTGGCCTTCAGGCCACGTACATAAATATGATCCAGGGCGCGCCCGAAAGCGGTTGTGCGCAGATCAGGCTGAAAAGTTAGTGGGTTCAGGCCGTGCTCTTCCATCAGGGCATCAACCAGCTTTTGTCGCCCCTCGCTCCAGGTATTGAGATCACCCGCAAGTATGGCCGGGCCCCGATGGTGTGCCAGAAGCTCCATAAGGGAGCGCAGCTGTTGTTCGTAGCCCGCCAGGCCCATGGCGAAGTTTACCGCGTGCAGGTTGATGGTCAGCAGGCGGTCGTCGCGGCCCGCAAGGGGGTACTCAGTGACAGTACTGGCCTTGGGGGTGCCCAGCCAGGGCTCCAGATGAGAGAAATTACAGTGCCGGCTGGGTCTAGTGCTACTGAGTGTCATTACGCCAGTCTGTTTGTCGCCTGCCAGATAGCCGGCGGCAAAGGTCGGGTGCAAGGGCGATGGAATTGAGCCGGGAATCTCAGCCTGCAAGGAGGCTTCCTGAATGAATGCCAGGTTGATGCCATTGGCGAGCAAGGCCAGGTCCGAGTCCCAGCCGGGGTTGCCGGCTTTTTCGATGTTCCAGCTTAGTATCTCAAGTGCACCGGACAGTTCGTTGCCGGAAATGGGGCTGACCTGCGAAGGTAAGCAATTGGCATCTGCGGAGTCCTGCGTGCGCCCATCGGTCCAGGCACCCATTAACAGCAGGCCTGCTGCCAGTGCCAGCAGGTAGGGGGTGGGGCCAAAGTTTGTCGTCACTGTTCGCATGGTATTCGCATTAGAGATTCATATCTCTGGATTCTCACATTATCAGGCGAATTCAGCCATGGCATTTAGCGACAGGATTGACCCCGGTTTGGCGCGGAAGAGCATGGTGCGGTTTTTTTTAGAGTATTTCCAGGAAGGACTGGTATTCCAGAGTGGTAATGCGGCGACGAAATTCGGCGATTTCCTGCTCCTTGGTGAGGGTGAAAATTCGCTGTAGCTCCGGACCCAGGGCGTTGCGGACAAAGTCTGATTCCTTGAACAGATCGATTGCATCGGGCATATAGACGGGCAACATCGCCTCTTCCTGGGAGTAACCATCGCCGGTAATGGGTTTTCCCGGTGACAGGTTTTCCCGGATGCCATCCAACATTCCAGAGAGAATAACTGCAAACAGCAGGTAGGGGTTGGTATCCGCGCCGGCCACCCGGTGCTCCAGGCGCCTGGCGGCGGGGCCGCTGGCGGGCACGCGTATTGCCACGGTGCGGTTTTCGTAGCCCCAGCTGGGGAAGGTGGGAGCGTGGCAGCCTTTCTGGAAGCGTCGATAGGCGTTATAGGTGGGTGCAAAGACGGCTACCGACTCTGCCATATAAGTGAGGCAGCCGGCGATGGCGTTGTGCAATAGTGGCGTGCCCTTGTCGGTGCCGTCATCGAAGATATTGTTGCCGTCTTCGTCCAGCACGCTGCAGTGAACGTGCATACCGTTACCGGCTTCTTCTTCGAAAGGTTTTGCCATGAAGCTGGCAATCAGTTTGTGTTTTGCCGCCACGCCCTTGATCAGCCGCTTCATCATGATGATTTGCTTGGCTGCGAGGATGGGGTTATCCACATGCTGCATATTGATCTCGTACTGGGAGGGCGCCGATTCCTTGACCACGCCATCGAATGGCAGATCTTGCACTTCGCAGGCCAGGCGCAGGTCTTCCATCATGTCCTGGTGATGGTTGAGGACATCCAGTCCATAGGTATTGCCACCAACAGGGCCTGATCCCGCCGGGGAGGGGCAGGTATGGGCGGGGAGATCTTTCTCGTCCCAGGTCACCAGGGAGAATTCCAGTTCAGCCGCCACTACTGGTCGCCAGCCTGATTCCTGGAAGCGGGCCATGACTTGCTTCAATACGTGGCGCGGGTCACCCAGGTAAGGCGAGCCATCAGCGTCGAACATGGAGAGCATCACTTGCCCGTGTTGGCCTCCTGCGGTCCAGGGCGTGGGAAGAAGAGAGCCTTCTACCGGGCGGCAAATGCCGTCTGCGTCACCGGAGGCGAACACCAGTTCTTCCACATCGCGACCCCATATATCGAGGCTCAGGGCTGTTTTGGGCAGCTTCAATTCGCCGTCGAAGATCTTCCCCAACTTGTGCCGGGGTAGCCATTTTCCGCGCATAACACCATTACAATCCGGAAGCAGGGCTTCAATTGTGGTGATTTCGGGGTGGGCGCGAAGGAACCAATCGGCTTCGAGGGACATGCGGGTCTTTGGCCTTAGCAAAGGTTAGTGGACACTATCGTCATTAATGCTTGTAAATTCAATGCCCTAGTTTGGGCAGGGAGCTATTTAGCGCGGTGCCATATAAATGCTCAGGGGGTCCTCGCCGGCGGCTTCGCCCAGGCATGACATGGCGTTGAGGAACAGAGAAAACAGGTCTGTTTGGGAGTTCACATCCAGTTTACGGTAAATACTCTTGCGATGGCGGCGCACGGTTTCCACGGCTATGTCCAGCTTGTCGCCGGTGGTGTCCGTGCCATAGCCACGCAACATCAGCTCCATCACGTCTTTTTCTCTGGGTGATAGCAGAGATGCACCGAAGGTTCGGAAGGCCAGGTCGATCTGGTTATCGATACCGGGCTGGATCAGGTGCGTTACCGCGAAGTCGTCATGTTCACTGTGGGATTTGATGAGTTCTGATATAGGATCTGCCAAAAGGTACAGAGCCTCATATTCCTCATCGCTGAACTGGCCGTGTTGCGACAGGCGCATCATGCTGAGGTTAATCACGTTGCCGCCACGTAACTTGGACAGGTAAATGGCCTCATCGACCGTGCCGGTGTCACTGTAGTACTCACTGTAGTAGTCCGTCTGCTCAATACTGCCCATGGTGACTCTGTCCAGACGGTAGATCCGCGACTTGGGCTGGTTCATGGAGGTTTGGTAGAACGGGTCTTCCCGGTAGGGGCCTTCCAGATACAAGTCTACCTGGCTGGGCAGCGCAGACGTGGGTATTTCGTGATAGAGCACCCTGGGTGGAAGGTCCCTGTGGTAAAGCCATACCTGGGGGTAATCGATCTTTACCTGTCCGCTCACGGCATCCACCAGTGCGGGGAAAAATTCCTTTGATCCCAGGGCAGCAATGGCCCGGGAAATGTCTCGATTCCATTGGCTGAGTTGATTGATATCGGTCATTCTGGACTATTATTCGTGCTGCCTATCCCCGTGCCCCATAGTGGGCAGCTGCCTTCCCCATGTCAAACTTGCGGGGCTTTTATTTGCCATTATTCAGGGGTCCCCTAATTGTTGGTTCTGCTCATGGCGGGCCTCGGGCTATAATCCCGGCGACAAGGTAAAGGAGCTACAATTGCCCAAAGAGACGATTAACCCCGGCTGGTATAACGATGCGGTACCCATGGAGTTTACCCGGGCACTGCTTGCCCAGGCGCGTACGCGCGACAAGGATGTGCAGGCGATGCTCAAAGCTGCCCGTTTCCCCTTCGACCCGTTGCGCCAGGATGCCCAGACAGCCTTTGTCTCCCGGGAGCAGTACAGCCGTTTATGCCTGGCGTTGATTCGCGAGCTCGGTGATGAATCCGGCGGGGTCATGCCCGATGTTCAGACGCCGGTAGGCACCACCCGCTTAATTCTCTTGAGTATGCTCAACAGTTCTACCCTTGCCTCCGCCATGCGCCGGGGCATTGAATTCAACGCCACCTGTCGGGTGCGCCAGGGTGTAGAGGTAACCAATGAGTTGACGGTGGATCGGGAGCGCAAAGAGGCAACCCTGAGTTACTTGTGTAGTGAAGACATGCCCACGGTGCAGCACAGTGTGCTGTGTAACCTGGCGATGTGGGTTCGTTTTTGCGGTTGGTTGGTTGGCCAGTATATTGATATCACCAGTGCGCAATGCGCAGGCCCGCAACCGGAATTCACCGCCGGTATCCGCCATTTTTTCCCTTGTCCGGTAGAGTACAACCAGCCAGTCAATGCCGTTATCTTCAGTGCCCGCCACCTGGAAGCCGAATTGATCAGGGATGAGCCGCAGCTGCAGGAGTTTCTCAAACTCGCGCCTTATCATGTGGTGATAGAGCCCATGGCGGCGGTACTGAGTGTTACTCACCGGATCAGGGAAATACTGGGAGCTGACTTTCGTGAGGAAATGCCCAGCTTTGAAGAGTTGACGGGTCTGTTGAATATGTCTGCCCGCACTCTGCGGCGGCGTTTGGAAAAAGAAGGAACTTCTTATCAGCGCATCAAGGACAATGCCCGCCGGGATGTTGCCATCTCACTGCTGAGTCGCGAAGGCCTCACAGTTAGCGAGGTTGCTGAGCGAGTAGGGTTTTCAGATCCTTCCGCCTTTCACCGCTCATTCAAGAAATGGACCGGGCAGTCGCCAGGTTCTTACCGCTAGTCCCCCCAGTTGAGTGGCTCAGTGCGCCAGTGGCTTTGCCAGGCGCGATACACCTTGTCTGAATATATCCGCCGGCCCACGCTGCCGTTGTAGCGCGCCAGAGCCTTGTGCAGGTGGCCTTTTTCCCGTTGCAGGTAGAACTGCAGAATACGGCAGCCATACTCGAAATTGGTATCATTAATAGTGAGATTGTCGTCCGGGCGACCGATTTCGTCTTTCCAAAATGGCATTACCTGCATCATGCCCTGTGCCCCCACCCGGGAAATGGCAAAACGGTTGAAGTGACTTTCCACCTCGATTACTGACAACACCAGTTCCGGCGGCAGATCTGCCCGGGCCGCGGCAGCGTGAATGTCTCTTAGCAGTTCCAGTCGTTGTTCCGGATCATTCACAAAGCGCGCCAGTCGGGCCGACATGTCCACCAGCCAGACCTCTGCGTCATAGCGATCCTCGAAGCTGCCTGCATCACTAATAGTTTGCTCCAGGAAGTTACGCAGCTCGGCCCTCTCCTGCGCATCGATGGGCTGGCCCAGAGCAGCGGGGGCAAGCAGTGCCAGGGCGGCGCTAAAGACAGTGGCTAGAATAAAGCGGGTGGACGCCATGGTCAGTGTTTAGCCGCTGAGCTTCTCTGCCAGGAAAGTGGAGATATTATCCCGGGGTATCAGCTGTGAGTCATCATCACAGCGGCCTTTATATTCAATCTGGTCTTCTGCCAGCGCGCGATCACCAATCACGACGCGATGGGGGATGCCAATCAGTTCCATATCGGCAAATTTGACCCCGGGGCGCTCGTTGCGGTCATCCAGTAATACATCAACCCCCGCAGCCTTTAAGGAGGCGTAAAGCTCCTCTGCACAGGCGGCAACCGCTGCGGATTTCTGCATATTCAAAGGCACAATGGCCAGTTGGAACGGAGCCATGGCCGCGGGCCATATAATTCCCCTGTCGTCGTGGTTCTGCTCGATGGCAGAAGCCACCACCCGGCTCACGCCTATGCCATAACAGCCCATGGTCATGGTGACACTCTTGCCGTTCTCATCCAGAACTTTGGCCCCCATGGCCTCGCTGTACTTGCTACCCAGCTGGAAGATGTGCCCGACCTCAATGCCGCGTTTAATCTGCAGAGTACCCTGTCCATCGGGGCTGGGGTCGCCGGCGGTGACCTTGCGCAGGTCTTCCACCCGGCCCAAAGAGCAGTCCCGCTCCCAGTTGACGCCTGTTAAGTGAGCTTCTTCGCGGTTAGCGCCACAGATAAAATCTGCCAGAACTGCCGCACTGCGGTCGACGATAACGTCGAGTCTCAGCCCCACCGGCCCCAGTGAGCCAAATCCTGCGCCACAGGCTTTGGACACAGTTTCCTCATCCGCCATTTGTAAAGGTGAGGCAACGCCAGGCAGCTTCTCGGCTTTAATCTCGTTGAGTTGGTGATCGCCGCGTAATACCAGCGCCACCAGCTCGCCCACTGCTTCGCCATTGACTACCAGGGTCTTAACGGTGGCGGCACTGTCTACAGAAAGAAAGCTAGCCAGATCCTCGATGGTCTTTACTCCGGGGGTGGCGATTTCAGTCATCTGGGCACTTGCTGCCGGCCGTGTTTGCTGCGGTGCCAGGGCTTCAGCCATCTCCACGTTAGCGGCGTAATTACTGCCGTCGCTGAAGGCGATATCGTCTTCACCGGAGCCAGCCAATACATGAAACTCGTGGGAGGCGTTGCCACCAATACTACCGGTATCAGCAATTACCGGGCGAAACTCAAGTCCCAGGCGGGTGAAGATATTGGTATAAGCCTGGTGCATGACCTGGTAAGTCTGTTCCAGGGACTGCTGATTGCTGTGAAAAGAGTAGGCATCCTTCATCAGAAACTCCCTGGAGCGCATGATGCCGAAACGTGGGCGGATTTCATCGCGCACCTTGGTCTGGATCTGGTACATGTTGATTGGCAGCTGCTTGTAGCTTTTGATTTCGCCGCGAATAATGTCGGTGATCACCTCCTCATGTGTGGGGCCCAGGCAAAAATCCCGTTGGTGGCGGTCCTGAATGCGCAATAATTCGGGGCCATACTGTTCCCAGCGCCCCGATTCCACCCACAGCTCGGCTGGTTGCACTACCGGCATACTGACTTCCTGGGCGCCGCTGGCTTCCATCTCCTGGCGCACGATGGCCTCCACATTCCTCAGCACTTTGAGTCCCAATGGTAACCAGCTGTATAGCCCCGAGGCGAGTTTGCGAATAAGTCCAGCCCTCAGCATCAACTGGTGACTGATGACTTCCGCGTCTGCAGGGGTCTCTTTCTGGGTGGCGATTAGAAAATTGCTGGTGCGCATGTTGGGTCCGACTTTGAGAGGTAAAAATAGGCCGCCTAGTTTACGACTGAAGCGTTGCAGCTACAACGATGCATTGCTCGCTGATTCGAATGTTATGGAGTAGAAAACCCCTGGATACTTAAAAATAAGGGTTTTTTTGCTGTCCATATCGAAAAACGCTTGTATTGTAGCGTTTCATGGATTATAAATTTGTCCGTGGCTTGCGGCGGCGCACTTTCGCATTAGGGGAGCGGGCAGCTCGGGTTTGCAATATGTTTTCAATTACTATTTAGGGAAGGTCACAAATAAAATGGCTACCAAAAAAGCAGCGAAGAAAAAGGCTCCGGCCAAGAAAGCAGCAAAGAAAGCTCCAGCCAAGAAAAAGGCAGCAGCTAAGAAGGCTGCACCCGTGAAGAAGGCTCCAGCTATCAAGGCTAAGATGACCAAGAGCCAGATCGTTGCCAGCCTTGCTGACAGCACTGATCTGAGCAAGAAGCAGGTCAACGCGGTTCTCGATGAGCTGAACACCCTGATTGAGCGCAGCATCAAGAAGCGCTCTGTTGGTGAGTTCACTATTCCGGGTGTGATGAAAATCACTACTGTGAAGAAGCCGGCCCGCAAAGCGCGTAAAGGCATCAACCCCTTCACTGGCGAAGCGACTACATTCAAGGCGAAGCCCGCCAGTATTGCAGTCAAGGTTCGTCCCCTGAAGAAGCTGAAGGAATTCGCCGCTTCCTAAAGCGTCGGTTCCGCTGCCTTGTCCCGGTTTGCCGGGGCAGGCGGCAAACAGCAAACCCCAGACAGTGCCACGTGGTATTGGGGTCTTGCTCCCTCCTTTAGAAGGCCCTCTTGTTTGCTTGGCCTCCACCCCCGCATGGGGTAAAATCCGCGCCTCAATTTTTCTCTCTTTAATATAGCCGAGACTGGGCGGGCAGGAACCATGCCGATTTATGAATATCAGTGCACGCTTTGCGACAATTCGCTGGAGGCGTTGCAGAAAATCAGTGAATCCCCTTTGCAGGATTGTCCTGATTGCGGTGAGCCTTCTCTGAAAAAGAAGGTTTCCGCTGCTGCATTCCGCCTGAAGGGCGGTGGATGGTACGAGACCGACTTCAAGACCGGCAGCAAGAAGAACCTGGCGGGAGGTTCTGATGGCGCTTCTACCGGCGAAAGTTCCAGCTCCTCCACCAGTGAGAGCAAATCAACAGCCTGAAACCGCGCCTGGATGGGCCGGGCCAGCTAAACCACACGGAATTCAAACTATGCGCAGTCATTATTGCGGAGCACTAAGCACCGCCAACATCGACGAGACAGTCACAATTTGCGGCTGGGTAGACCGTCGCCGCGACCACGGCGGGGTGATATTTCTCGATTTGCGCGACCGCGGTGGCATTGTGCAGGTGGTATTCGACCCGGATACGCAGGAACACTTTGAGCGTGCAGACCGTGTGCGCAGCGAATTCGTGCTAAAAATTACCGGCCGGGTTCGCGCCCGGGGAGAGGGAACAGTCAACCCCGCCATGGCTACCGGAGAGATTGAGGTGTTGGGCAAGGAGCTGGAAATACTAAATTCTGCCGCCACACCGCCGTTCCAGCTGGACGAATACACCGCTGTGGGCGAAGAGGTTCGCCTACACTACCGCTATATGGACCTGCGCAGACATGAGATGCAGGAGCGCCTGATTATACGCGCCAAAATCACCTCCGCTGTACGTAACTTCCTGGACGGAGAGGGCTTTCTCGATATCGAGACGCCAATCCTGACTCGTGCGACCCCTGAAGGCGCCCGCGACTACTTGGTGCCCAGTCGTACTCACCCGGGCCAGTTTTTTGCCTTGCCCCAGTCTCCCCAGTTGTTCAAACAGTTGTTAATGGTCTCCGGCTTTGATCGCTACTACCAGGTGGCCAAGTGCTTCCGCGACGAAGACCTGCGCGCCGACCGCCAGCCGGAGTTCACCCAGATTGATATCGAAACCTCGTTCATGAGTGAACAGGAGGTGATGGCGATCACCGAGCGTATGATTCGGGAGCTGTTCCAGTCCACTCTGGGTGTGGATCTGGGTGACTTCCCTCATATGCCATATGCAGAAGCGATGGATCGCTACGGTTCAGACAAGCCAGACCTGCGTATTCCGCTGGAACTGGTCAGCGTGGATGACCTGATGCAGCAGGTGGAATTCAAGGTCTTTCGTGGTCCCGCCGATGATCCCAAAGGCCGGGTTGCCGCACTTCGCGTGCCCGGCGGCTCCAGTATCAGCCGCAAGGAAATCGACGAATACACCAAGTACGTTTCCATTTACGGTGCCAGAGGCCTGGCCTGGATCAAGGTTAACGACCTGGCCGCCGGAATAGAGGGGCTGCAATCTCCCATCCTGAAATTCATGCCTGAAGAGGTTGTCAGCCAGATGATGGAGCGCCTTGGTGCCGCCGATGGCGATATTATCTTTTTTGGCGCCGACAAGACCCGGGTAGTTAATGAATCCCTGGGTGCACTGCGAATCAAGGTAGCGGAAGACCAGGATATGGTCGCCGAAGGCTGGGCGCCTCTTTGGGTTGTGGACTTTCCCATGTTCGAAGAAGACGGCAATGGCAACTGGACGCCTCTTCACCACCCATTTACCGCGCCGGCCTGCAGCATCGAGGAACTGGCAGCGAATCCTGGTGAGTCACTGTCCCGGGCCTACGACATGGTGCTCAACGGCTGTGAGCTGGGCGGTGGTAGTGTGCGTATCCACGAACGCGATATGCAGGAGTCGGTTTTCCGCATTCTGGAAATCTCCGATGCAGAGGCCGAGGAAAAGTTTGGCTTCTTGCTCAAGGCCCTGCAGTATGGCGCGCCGCCCCACGCGGGCCTCGCCTTTGGCCTGGACCGCATTGTTATGCTGATGACTGATGCCCAATCTATCCGCGATGTTATTGCCTTCCCCAAGACCCAGTCGGCCCATTGTGTAATGACTGATGCCCCGGGAGATGTAAATGCTGCTCAGCTGAAAGAGCTGAATATCCGCTTGCGCCAGACCCAGAGTGAGAACTCTGAACAGGGCAAACCTGAGCAGTAGCCGTATATAGAAGGAAGACTTCATGGCGGGTCACAGCAAATGGGCAAATATCAAGCACCGCAAGGCAGCACAGGATGCCAAACGGGGTAAGGTCTTCACCAAGCTGATCCGCGAACTGGTGGTGGCCGCCAAGCAGGGCGGCCCACTCCCCGAAGACAATCCCCGTCTGCGAGCAGCTGTGGACAAAGCACTGGGTTCCAATATGACCCGGGACACCATCGACCGGGCCATCGCCCGGGGTGCCGGCACCAATGAGGCAGACAACATGGAGGAGCTCACTTACGAGGGCTATGCTCCAGGTGGCATTGCGGTGCTCGTTGAAGTGATGACAGACAATCGCAATCGCACCGTGGCGGAGGTTCGCCATGCTTTTACCAAGCGCGGCGGCAATCTTGGTACTGATGGCTCCGTGGCCTACCTTTTCAGCCGGGTGGGCCACATCGCCTATGCACCCGGTGCCGATGAAGAGCAGGTCATGGAGGTGGCGCTGGACGCTGGCGCTGATGATATCGAAGCCAACGAAGACGGCTCTATCGATGTCACTACCCCCTGGGAAGATTTTGCGGCGGTAAAATCCGCCCTGGAAGAGGCCGGCCTTGCCCCTGAGGGTGGTGAGGTGACCATGGTGGCCTCCACCACTGTTCCTGTTGACGCCAAAGGTGCCGAGCAGGTCATGGGGATGGTAGATTCTCTGGAAGACCTGGATGATGTGCAGAATGTCTACACCAATGTGGATATTCCCCACGAGGTTCTGGCCTCTGCCTAGGTCGCAGCACTTTCGCGCAACACTCCCAAGCTGTATATTTGTACAACACTAAGAGTCTGGGGCATTCGACGGGTTTTCCATGTCGCTCATCCTGGGGATAGACCCCGGTTCACGCAAAACTGGCTTCGGCATAATCAACTATGTATCCGGGCGCAGCGAGTATGTCACCAGTGGTGTCATTCGCCTGCCTGCCGGTGAGTTGGCCCCACGCCTGAAAATAATTTTCGATAGCGTGACTGAGCTGGTAGAACAGCACTGTCCCCAATCCCTGGCAATCGAACAGGTATTCATGGCCAAGAGTGCAGGCTCTGCCCTGAAATTGGGGCAGGCCCGTGGTGCAGCCATTGTTGCCTGCGTGGCCCAGGATATGGATGTATCAGAGTATTCCGCTCGGCAGATCAAGCAATCGGTGGTGGGGACGGGGGCAGCCGATAAGACTCAGGTACAACACATGGTCAAGGTGTTACTGAAGCTGCCCGCCCAACCCCAGGAAGATGCGGCGGATGCATTGGCAGCAGCACTGTGTCATGCCCATACACAACAAAGTATGATTAACCTTGCAGGGGCTACATCTGTGCGTCGGCGCAGGCTACGTTAGAGTAATAACAACATGATAGGCAGAATTAGAGGAACACTGGTTTACAAGCAGCCGCCGGATATTCTGGTGGAGGCAGGTGGTGTTGGTTATGAAGTGCAGGTGCCCATGACTACCCTGTTTCAGCTTCCGGAACTGGGCCAAGAGTTAACCCTGGTGACTCATTTTGTGGTGCGCGAGGACGCGCAACTCCTTTATGGTTTTATCCAGGAGCGGGATCGTCAGTTGTTCCGGCAACTGATCAAGGTTAACGGTGTTGGCCCCAAACTGGCCCTGACGATTCTCTCGGGGATGGATTCCACCAGTTTTGCCCGCTGTGTGCAGCGCGATGACATTACCTCCCTGGTTGCCCTGCCCGGTGTAGGCAAGAAAACCGCCGAGCGTCTGCTGATAGAAATGCGCGACAAGCTCAAGGACTGGCTGGGCCAGTTGGATGATTCAGCGCAAGGGTCCTCTGCCGATACCACTATAGAGCCGGTGATTGATATGGTGGCTGACGCCGAAGGTGCATTGATTGCTTTGGGCTATAAACCCGCCGAGGCCAGCAAACGGGTGGCAGCGGTCAATGATGACAGTGTCAGCGACAGCGAGGAGCTGATCCGCCGTGCACTTAAATCCATGGTGAGCGGCTGATGATAGAAACAGATCGCCTGATAGCCCCCGAGGCCGAGAGTCCGCGAGAAGATGTTGTAGACCGGGCAATTCGGCCCAAAACCCTGGAAGAATATGTGGGCCAGAAGGTCGTGCGCGAGCAGATGGCGATCTTCCTTGAGGCCGCCAAGGGCAGGGGCGAACCCCTGGATCATACCCTGATTTTCGGTCCACCAGGCCTGGGTAAAACCACACTTGCCAGTATTATCGCCAATGAAATGAACGTGTCCCTGAAGACCACCTCCGGCCCGGTATTGGAAAAGGCCGGGGATATCGCCGCCCTGATGACCAACCTGGAGCCCGGTGATGTATTGTTCATTGATGAGATTCACCGCCTCAGCCCGTTTGTCGAGGAGGTGTTGTATCCGGCGATGGAGGATTATCAGCTCGATATCATGATAGGGGAAGGCCCTGCCGCCCGCTCCATCAAGCTGGATCTGCCGCCATTTACTTTGGTGGGAGCGACAACTCGTGCCGGGCTGCTTACCTCACCGCTGCGTGATCGTTTCGGTATTGTCCAGCGCCTGGAATTCTACTCTGAAGCTGACTTAACCAGTATTGTGCAGCGCGCTGGTGACATCTTAAAAGTCGATGTGGATAACGCTGGCGCCCGCGAAATTGCCTGCCGCT
>ERZ1046740.2063-NODE-2063-length-13319-cov-30.493893_pt1 | contig 13319 bp, 14 predicted proteins | sample MGYA00383093_ERZ1046740 | MGnify/ENA primary metagenome ERZ1046740 (study PRJEB29581, sample SAMEA5548363) | metagenome | biome: marine; feature: coastal; material: water | depth 25 m | study: Short-term variability in the microbial, nano- and picoplankton...
AAAAAGATACTTTTTCATAAACCACTCCTCTAGTAATAAAACGAAAATATATTGTGAGACCTTTGCATAAATAGGGATGATTAGAAAAATTCAATGCTTGCCGAATTGGTAGTTTTTTAAATCCAGTCCTAGCAGGGCTAAGGCAGGGTTTAAAAAACTGCTAAGTTGGTAAGCAGTGGGTTTTTTATGATTATTCATATTTATGCAAAGTTCTCATTGTATAAGAGAAAATAAAAATTGGCAAGTGTTGAATTAAGCCTGCATCTTAGCCAATGTTTTCTCAATTTGATGTTGTAAATCCAGCAGACTAAAGCCACGCACTTCTTCGATAAATTTCTGCCCCATAAAAAACACTTGCACCACAGGTAAGGAAAACACACCACATTGCGCACAAACTTCTTGTAGCTGCTCACAATCAATATACGCCATTACCAAATCTGGAAATTGGGCTGAAAATTTCTGTTCAATTTGCGGCTTGATAGTTTGACATACACCACAATGTTCCCCGCCAAAAAGCACCAGTAAAACGTCACTGCCATGCTTTAAATCTTCTAATTGTTGTTGGTTTTGTAATGTATTCATAGCGATTCTTTTAATTGCTCAAAAAACACTTCAAAACTCGGTAAATCTAACGCGCTCTGTCTTTGTTTTTGCCCCCACATGGGTTCTGGAAAATAGCTATCGCCCTCAAAACGCGCCATAATATGCCAATGAACTTGTGGCAATATGTTGCCAAAAGAGGCGATATTGACTTTATCTGCGTCGAAGTAATCTAACATTAACTTTTCAGTTATATCCAGTATTCTAAATATTTCAGTTTTTTCTTGCGCTGTACATTGACTAAACTCTTTCACTTTTCGTTGTGTAAAAACTTTAACCCAAGGTATTTCACTGGGCTCAGTCTCTAAATAGACTAAATTATTTTCATAAATCATGCGATTGGTTTTTTCCTTTTTCTAATTGATTTTGTATTGATAAGTAACTTTGGATACTCTCAATTGAGCCAACAAGGTCAATACCTTGTTTTATCCATTCATCCAATGTTGGATTACAAGGGATTTCTGAGAATAAAGCTTGCCTTTGGGTGTTATCAATAAGCCCTACTTCTGTCAGTTTATTGATATGCCCTAAGATGGTTGAGGTTGCAAGACTGCGTTGCGCCTCTATCTTTTCTATTGACAAGCCTTGCTGAATTAAATTTAGTGTGGTTTGGTAAGTTTCTCCTAATTTAGAAGGTGTTTGTTCAGGTTTTACTACTTCAGGTTGAACGGGTTTTTCAGGTGTTGGCTCTTGAAATTCCTCAGAACGCAAGGTGTTAATTAATGCTAGAAAACGCTCACCATATTTCTCATATTTCGTCTCACCTACCCCATTGATTTGTAAAAATTTTTCCTTGGTATTAGGTAAAAAATACGCCATTGCCTGCAAAGTTTTGTTATCAAAAATAATATAGGGTGGCATTTTTACTTCACTTGCAATTTCTAGTCTTAATGCACGTAAGGCTTCAAAAATTACTTCATCAAAGTCGTACTCAGGCGGGATGGATTTTTTTGCTGTCTTTGTACTTTTCTTGCTAATATTAAAATTAACCGCACGAATATCCACCACTTGTTCAGATTTTAAAACTGCGTCCGCCTTATCAGTGAGTACCAGACTGCTGAATTCGCCACTTATTTGAACAAGTTCTAATTCTAACAACCTACCGACCACCACTTTCCATTGCGTTTTGCTGTAATCTTTTCCTATGCCATAAACCGATAATTCATGATGTTTGTTGTTTAGGATTTTTTGGGATTTTGAGCCTCTTAATATATCAATAATATGGTTTTGCCCAAATAACTGCTTGGTGCGATAAACAGCAGATAAGAATTTTTGAGCCAATTCAGTAATGTCTTGACGCTCGGTATCAGGTTCATTGCAATTATCACAAAGCGTTTTACACGGCGACATATCGTCATCAAAATAACGGCTAATTGCTTGATGACGGCAGCCTTCTGAGAAGGCATATTGTTTGACAATATCTAATTTTTTAAAAGCTAAATTGCGATAATCTTCGTTTTCTATTGCAGTGATAAACCCGCTTAATACACCAATGTCCGCAGTGCTGTAAAACAGAGCAACTTCACTTGGTAACCCGTCTCGCCCCGCTCTACCAATTTCCTGATAATACGCTTCAATGGTTTTAGGCATAGAAGTATGCAATACAAAACGAATATCGCTTTTATCAATGCCCATGCCAAAAGCAATGGTTGCCACCATAATATCGGTTTTTTCTCCAATAAAATTGGCAAAAGTAGATTTTCTATCTTGGTTGCTGAGTCCTGCATGGTAAGCTTGTGCTTGAAAACCTTGTGTTTGCAGAAACTGTGCTAAAGACTGCGTTTTGGCACGTGATTGAACGTAAATAATGCCTTGTTGTTTGGGGTATTTTTCTAAAAAATCTAGTATTTGTTGGTATCCATTTCCTTGTCTGGCAACAACATTAATGTACAAATTATCACGAAAAACTGCACCACGAACAATATTGTCTCTTTGCCTAAAATTCAGTTGTTTAACAATGTCTTTTTCTACTTGTTGTGTTGCAGTGGCAGTAAAAGCGGCAACGCCAATATTAGGAAAATGCGTTTTCAATAAGCCCAACTCTCGGTAATCTGCACGAAATTCATGCCCCCATTCACTCACACAATGCGCTTCATCTACAGCAAAAAATGCAATTTTTAATGATGTTAAAAATGACAAGAAATGCGCATTATTTAAACGCTCTGGTGCAACAAACAAAACTTTAATCTCTTGATTTTTTAAAGCATCTTCGGTTGCTCGAATCTCCTCTATATTTTGCATGGAAGACAACATTGCCGCACTAATGCCTTTACTTTTCAAGCCCAGTATTTGGTCTTGCATTAATGCCAACAAGGGCGATACAACAACCAAAATGCCCTCCATTAACAACGCAGGCAATTGATAACACAAAGACTTTCCGCCACCAGTGGGTAAGATTAATAAAACATCTTCGCCAGCTAAAATCTTGTCAACAACTTGGTTTTGCAATGGACGAAAAGAATCAAATCCAAAAGTTTGTTGTAAAACTTGTTGCTTTTTATCTGTCATTATTTTTTTCTAAAAGCATCGCATCACCGTAGGAAAAAAATCGATATTCTTTTGCTATAGCGTGTTGGTAAATCTCTAACATTCTTTCTCGCCCTATAAAGGCACTGACCAGCATCAATAAAGACGACTTAGGCAGGTGAAAATTGGTTACCAACTTGTCCACAACTTTAAACTGATACCCTGGGTAAATAAAAATATCGGTTTCTTCTTGCGTGGCTTTGAGTGTGCCAGATTTGGCAGCAGATTCCAAAGAACGCACTGCGGTTGTACCAATCGCAACAACACGTCCACCCGCTTGTTTGGTGTGCTGAATTTTATCAACCACTGCTTGAGACACTTCATAATACTCACTGTGCATAGTGTGGTCTTTGATGTTATCGGTTTTGACCGGCTGAAAAGTGCCTGCACCGACGTGCAAAGTCACAAAAGTTGAGTCAACACCTTGGTTTTTTAAATCTTTCAGTAAAGCATCATCAAAGTGAAGCCCTGCTGTCGGCGCAGCCACTGCGCCATCTTGCTCGGCATACACGGTTTGGTAGCGTGCCAAATCTTGTGCTTCATCTGCACGTTCAATATAAGGTGGCAAAGGGATATGCCCCACATCATCTAGTAATCCGAGCAGTGAATCTGTTTGAAATTCAAGCGTATAAAAGCCCCCTTCTTTGCTCAAAACTGTTGCGCTTTCACCATTTTCAAGCATAATCTTGCTGTCTATTTGTGGTGCTCTAGAGGCGCGAATCATTGCCAGCACTTGCTTATCATTTAGCAAACGCTCAATCAGTATTTCAACCTTACCACCTGATGCTTTATGTCCAAATAAACGGGCTGGAATCACCCGTGTATTGTTCATTACCAATAAATCTCCCGGTTGAACAAAATCGCCTATTTGACTAAATTTTGTATCAATAATTGGATATTGTGAAACTAAAAGCCGTGAATCTGTTCTATTTTTTGGTGGATGTTGGGCAATCAATGACTTGGGCAAGTCAAAGTCAAAATCACTGAGTTGCATTACTTTTTATCATTCAGAAAGCCTTGCTTTCTGAACAGTTCCAATATTTGATAGGTTGCACTGACAATCGCACGTGGCGTAATGGTCGCACCCGTGAATGCATCGAAAGCGCCGCCATCTGGTTTGACTTTCCACTGATTAATAACAGGATTGGATAAAGACAAACCAACAAATTGTTCAATCCAATTTGATTTTTTGGTTTCTATTTTGTCGCCCAATCCTGGGGTTTCTTTGTGGGCAATCACTCGCACACCCAGCAACTTTTTATCAACACCAACACCTGTTAATAAACGAATATTGCCGTTATAGCCATTCGGGTAGGTGTGTTCAACCAAATAAGCAAATGTTTGATTGTTCTTTTTAGCGGGGTAAATGCTTAGTGTTTGTTGTATGCTATGCAAGATGGTTGGTTTTAGTATTTTATCCTGCAAAATGTCATTATCATAACTCTTGACCAGCTCACTAAGGCGCTTAATCAGTAACTGCTCTTCGTTATATTTGATGCGATCCTTAGTAGAATCTTGCACAAGAGAGGTAATAAATATACTAACCAAGGTAAAGACAAACAACAAAAATCCCGCTTTGAATATAGGCTTTATATTCATTTTCCAAATACCTTAGGTTGTGTGTAATAATCAATCAACGGCACCATAATATTCATTAACAATACTGCAAAAGCGACGCCATCTGGGTAGCCACCAAAGCTGCGGATAACAACCACCAACACGCCCATCAAAAAGCCATAAATAAGTCGCCCTTTGGGTGTGGTGCTGGCAGTCACTGGGTCGGTAGCAATAAAAAATGCACCCAACATTGTGCCGCCTAACATCAGGTGATTTTGCACAGGTAAGTAGTATTCACTGCCACCAATAGATAGCAAAAACGCACTCACGGCAATACCCAATAAGAAAGCGCTGGGTATGTGCCAAAAAATCACCCGCCTAGCAAGCAAGTACAAACCGCCCAATAAGAAGCCCATATTAATCCACGCCTGAGCGTTTGAGTGTGCATTCAATTCACTCATCATCTTACCTAATGCTAATTGGGTTTTTACATCGTCTAATCGTGTTGCGCCACTCAGTGCATCTACCGGATTTAAATTAAAAATTACATCCAATGCTTGACTAAAATTGACAAATTCACCTGCCCATGTGGTCATTTGCAATGGGTAAGAAATCAATAAGAAAGCATAGCCCAACATCGCTGGATTAAAAGGGTTATTCCCTAGACCGCCATACAATTGCTTGCCAAAAATAATGGCGAAACTCACCCCAACAACAATCACCCACCAAGGGGCAATACTAGGGATAGAAATCGCTAATAAAAATCCTGTTAAAACAGCAGAGCCATCGGCAATTGAAGGTTTAATGGGGTGTTTTCTGATTTTTAAAAAACCCGCCTCTACGACAATCGCAACCAATACTGCCAAAACAATTTGCACAATAATGCCCCAGCCAAAAAAAGTGTAAGCTGCGCCAATGCCCAATATGAGTGCAACAATCACTTGGCGCATTATTTGCGAAGTTGAATTAAATGCTGCTATCATCTTTCTGAAGATTCCTTATTTTTAACCCTTGCTGCTGCTTGTGCTATTTTATCTTTCTGGGTTTTGTCTTGCGCCATTTTCTTTTTGAGTTCTTCTTTCTTTTTTGCCATCATCTCAGCACGCTCTTTTTTATTACGCTCAATTCTAAATTCTTTAAATTCAAAACGCTCTCTCGCCATATCTGTTCTTTGTTGATCCACGGTGCGTTTATGGTGCAACGCCTTAGCAAAGAAAAAATATTGTGCAAGCGGAATATGACTGGGGCAAACCACATCACAACAACGACATTCAATGCAAGCACCTAAATTATAGTCCATTGCTCTGTCGGTGTTCTCACTCTTAGCATACCAAAATAGTTGCTGTGGCAATAAACCCACTGGACAAACTGTATTACACTGCCCACAACGAATGCAAGACTGCACCTCTGGGGCTGGTATGACATTATTGACAAAAATACAGTTGGTGATTTTACAAATTGAATGCTCTACATTTGGCACATCAATACCCATCATCATGCCACCCATTCTAATGTGATGTGGATTGTTGTTTGGATTAGACTGAGCGACAACTGCAGCAAAAGATGTGCCCAGCCTTGCCTCATAATTTCTGGGTTCTTGCACCGCAGAGCCTGTCACGGTCACAATACGTGAAATCAAAGGCTTGTTATCAATGACGGCATCATAAATCGCTTTCACTGTGCCAATATTTTGACATAAGACACCATGATCTGAGGCAAACTCTCCAGCAGGTATTTCAATATCAAGCAAGGTCTTGATGAGTAATTTCTCAGCACCGGAGGTATATTTGGTGGGGATTTGAACGACATCAATCTGATCATTAAAGTTATACATCAACAATGAATTACACGCTTCTTGCTTATCGTCTTCAATGGCAATAATGGCTTTTTTTGCGCCACAGGCATGCATCAAAACTTCCGCACCACGAATAACTTCACGGGGATAGTGTTGCATCAAGGCATCGTCACACATAATGCCTGGCTCACATTCGGTGGCATTTACAATTAAGGTATGTGTACCTTGTGCGTTAGATATTTTCGCATGGGTTGGAAATCCAGCGCCCCCCATACCAACAATACCCGCCTCGCGAATTCTTTGAATTACCTTCTCAGGGGTACACCTTGAAAAATCTTTGTCACATTTTTCAATCTCAATCCATTCATCTTTACCATCAGAATCAATCACAATACACATGGCCTCAATGCCTGATGGATGTGGGATTGGACGCTTTTCAATGGCTGAAATCACCCCTGAAACAGAAGCGTGAACATGGGTTGGGTATTTGCTGGTTGTTTTTGCAATAACCTGCCCAGTCAATACCCTGTCGCCTATTTTCACACAAGGACTTGCTTCACCGCCAACTCTTTGTTGTAATAGTAATACTGCCTGTTCTGGTGGTGCAACTTGCCTAACCTCTGGCTCCTTGACTGGATATGGATTAGGGATATGTATGCCGCCTTTAAAAGTATAACTAGCCACGGCCTACCTCCTGCAAATTTGGCACATAATTGCTTAAAGTTGTGGGTAATTCTTCAATATGAATACAATCCACAGGGCATACTGGAATACACAAATCACAGCCAGTACATTCGTCTGCAATAACCGTTGTCATGACTTTGGAGCTGCCGACAAAAGCATCCACTGGACACGCTTGAATACATAAAGTACAGCCAATACAAACCTGCTCATCAACATAGACCACATGGTCGGTTTTGTTTTCGCCAAATTCCTCATTAAGTGGTAATGTTTCCACACCCAAAAGCTCTGCCAAAGCGTCTACACCCTCTTGTCCGCCGGGCGGGCATTGGTTAATTTGCGCCTCCCCTTTAGCAATGGCCTCAGCATAAGGGCGACAGCCTGCAAAATCACACTGCCCGCATTGTGTTTGCGGCAAAATGCTGTCAATTTGATCAACCACAGGATTGCCTACTACTTTAAATTTAATAGCAGCATAGCCTAAGATTAACCCTAAAGCCAAAGCTAAGACAGAGAAAATAAGCACTGATTCAAGCACTATGCCAGTCCGATAAAGCCCATAAATGCCATACTCATCAACCCTGCAGTAATCAGTGCAATCGGCACACCTTGGAAAATTAATGGCACATTAGCCCCTTCAAGTCGTTCACGAATCGTTGAAAACAACACCAACACAAAAGAAAAACCAACCGCCGCACCAAAGCCATACACAATGGATGCTAAAAACCCATTGTCTTGATTGACATTTAATAAGGCAACGCCTAACACTGCACAATTAGTGGTAATCAACGGTAGAAACACACCTAAGGATTGATGTAACACAGGGGATGTTTTATTTACCACCAACTCAGTAAACCCTACCACACCTGCAATGGTTACAATAAAGGCAATCGTGCGCAGATATTCCATCTCAAAAGGAACAAGAATATAAGTATTAATCAAATAACTACTGACACTTGCCAAAGTTAGCACAAAGGTGGTGGCAAAGCCCATGCCAATCGCCGTCTCGACCTTTTTTGACACACCCATAAATGGGCACAAGCCCAAGAACTTGACCAAAACAAAATTATTCACCAAGATAGTGCTAATTAGAATTAGAACATATTCATTCATAGGCACAATTTTAACCTAATTTTAATAGTGCCTAACACATAGCAAACTCCTAAAATAAACGCAACAGTCAAATATCATGTGCTCAAAATTTAAGGGAGGAGGAAAATTTAAATCTTAAGCACATGGTATTTGACTGCCAATGTAAGCTTGTCATGTAAATGCACTACAAGCTTGGATACGTAACTTCTATATTAAACGGTCTTTAATGGACGTGTGTGGATACCGCACTCACCACCACATTTACTTGAGCCAACCCATCTGCCATCTCTTTCATCACCAGTGGCAATTGCAGTGCAAGGCGTACACCCTAAAGACCTATAGCCTTCTTGGTATAGTGGGTTAACTTCTATTTTATTCATTGCTAAATATTGCCAAATTTCTCTTTCTTCCCAAATTAAAATAGGGTTAAGTTTGGCCAAATCATCATCTCGATATTCGAGCTCTCTATAATCTGTTCTGGTTCTACCCTCGGTACAACGTAACCCTGTTACCCAACATTTAACTTGCATTTGTTCTAATGCCACTCTCGTAGGGTCTACTTTATATATTTCACAACATCCATCTGGATCTGTTTCATACAATTTGTCAACCGTACTGCTGCTTTCGAATATTTGAGTTTCTGGATAACGTTTAACAAAATTCCTCATATATAACTTTGTCTCTACTGGCTTGTAAGGCGTTGTGACAATAAACCCTCTAATATCCTTTGAGACTCGCTTAGCCAAATCCCAAACAACACAAGAATCTTTGCCCAAACTATTGGCGACCACCAAATGCTTACCATATTCATTGTAAGCGTCGCTAATTAGGTCTAATGTTCTCTCTATTTTTTGTGGCAATGTCAATCCATTAACCAATTCAAAAACATTGGCACTTGACATTTGTTGTAGTTCTGTTTTCATTCATACTCTCCTTTTATATTTAAAATTATGCTTGGAATAAAATCACATCAATTCAATTTTCCCAATTGATATACGATTCCAAGCCCTTTCATGCAAGTAATACAGCACAAGCTTTGTAAACACTTCAATAACACCAATAGAAGATGCAAGCACTAAACTGCCCGTCACAAAATAAGCAATGATAATGGTGTCCGTGGTCGCAAAAAATCGCCATGAAGACGTCTTTAACAACGACCTGTAGGCCCTCTCATTCATAGATACTACTCTCTTGATTCTTATGTTGTTCAACTAACCCTATATTGTTCTCAGCTGCCTGATAACAAATACTAAAATCCATTGCGTAATCGCTATGATATTTTTGATACTCTGGTAATAATTCGTAAGAATCAATACCAGATCTAAAAATAAATTGAAGATGATCAATATGCACATTAAGTGCCTTAATTTCACCCTTATAGCCTACTGCTTTTCTTAGTAATTTAACTTGAGAGTAGCTTCTTCCGTCATCAAAATTGCTAAAATCAACCGCTATTAATGGCGCTTGATTCAATATTAACGCCAAAGACTCAACATCATCATTCGCTCGAAGAATAATGCCTTTAACCAACGCTAAGCGTCGTGCCTCTAAAGACCAATGCTCAACATTGACCAATTGATATTTCTTAACACTCGGTTTTTTTTCTACTGTATTAACCATATACTCTCTCCTTAAATATTTGAATTCCAATCCTTTTAAGCACTTGACTAAAATTTTCTCCCTGTGCTTTATTTTCTAAATAAACATTGACAATATCCTCTACTGCATCAACAATTTTGTAGACACTAATTGCTCTCCCTATTTTTTTTCCTAACACTGTTTTGTATTTAGTGCTACCCCCCAAGGTAATTTGATAATAACTCTGTCTACCTTTATTAAGCCCCAACAAACCAATATCCGCTACATGGTGGTGTGCACAAGAATTCTCGCAGCCTGAAATATGCAGATTTAATCCATCAATTTCGAACAGTAAATTGTTTTCATGAAACCTTTGTTGAATACGTTGTGCAACCGAAATAGAAACCGCCTTTGCCAGCGAACAATAATCCGCCCCAGGACAAGCCACAATATGAGCAAATGTATTATTATGGGGGCTATTTAAATCGTATATTTTTAACGCATACCAGAGTTTAAAAACATCGTCATTTTTTACAAATGGCAAGATTAAATCTTGTTTTTTTGTTGTTCTAATCTCACCTAAACTATAGTATTCAGCTAATTTTGCAAGTTGCCTTAATTCCTCTGCAGCAACATTGCCTGGCGTTGAGCCTAACTTGGTTAATGAGATAGTAACAATTGAATACCCAGAAACTTTATTGGCAATAACATTATTATTTTTCCAAATACTAAAATTAAAATCTACTTTATTTTCAGTAGCAGTGTTTTTGACTGGCTTGATAGGTAATTCGAAATCTTTTTTAATCGCATTTAATTGGGGTAAATTAAGTTTTAATGCGCTATCATTTCTTGATAAAAGCCAGTCTTCTTCCACTAGTTCAGCAAATTTCTCGCCGCCTAATTTTTTGACTAAAAATTTTATCCTGAGTCTTTTAGCGTTGTCTCTTTGACCTTTTAAGTTGTAAACTCGCAATACCGATTCTAAATAACTTAAAACATCTTGTTCGGCAACAAACTGCTTTATTTTTACTGCCAACATAGGTGCCGCTCCCAGCCCGCCACCGACATAAACACTAAACCCCAATTGGTTTTTATCGTTGACATTTAACTGCAAGCCCAAGTCATGAAATTCTAATCCAATTTCATCAAATTTAGCACCATTAATAGCAATCTTAAATTTCCCTGGTAGCCATGAAAATTCTGGATGCAAAGTAAACCACTGCCTAATAAGTTCACAATAAGGTCGCGCATCAGCAATTTCATCTACTCTAATACCAGACAAAGGGTCAGCAGTAATATTACGCACAACCTTGCCACTGGTTTGTATTGCATGCAAATTAACCTTAGCCAAATCTGCCAATATTTCACCCATCTGAGTTAATTGTATCCAGTTAAACTGAATGTTTTGCCTGGTAGTCAAATGAGCGTAACCCTTGTCATATTTATCAGCAATATAAGCCAATTGTTGTAGCTGTTTGGCGTTTAATGTACCGTAGGGAATTGCAACACGTAACATATAAGCGTGCAACTCCTCATACAAACCGTTTCTTAAACGAAGACTTCTAAACTGATCATCATTCAGTTCACGTTCTAAATACCGGTTTACTTGTTTTGAAAATTGACCCACTCTTTGCTTTAAAAACTGAGTGTCGTTGTCGTTATATTGATACATAGTTTATTTTGTCTACTCTAAATTCAGGATTGAAGTTTAAATAAAAAAAACTATTAAAATGGATATATTTAGAAAAAAAATAACTAAATTATTAAACTTATATTAAATATTAGAATATAATTCTATTAAAGTCATATTTTGTGGAAAAAATATTATGGATAAAACAGACAGAGCTATTTTGGATTTATTGCAAAAAAATTCAGATTTAACCATTCAAGAAATATCTAAATCGGTTTATTTATCAACCACGCCTTGCTGGAAAAGAATTAATAAATTAAAAATGGGTGGTTTCATTCAAAAGACCGTCGTAATACTTAACACTAAAAAAATACACCTCAACACAACCGTTTTTGTATTTATTACCATTGAAAACCACGATCAAAAAAAACTGGCTTTGTTTTCCAAAACTGTTGAAAAAATACCGGAAATTGTAGAATGTCACCGTATGAGTGGTACGATTGATTATTTGTTAAAGATAGTCACTAAAGATATCGAGAGCTATGATTTGTTTTATAAAAAATTAATTAACCGGCTACCTTTTCTTAAAGTTACTTCTAATTTTGTACTTGAAAAAATCAAGCAAACCAGCGAAGTTCCTATTATGCTTGAGGCTTTGAATAATTAACAACTTCACAACTAAAGAAACAACTTCAAAAGCCCAAACGAGCTAATCAACAACAATGCTGAGCCAATCCATTTTTTAAACTGCTGGTCATTGGCAATAATTCTATCGTGAAATTTCAACCCCACCACGTGCCCAACTGCTGCAATTGGAATCAAATACAACGCAAAAACCCAGTCAACACTAACACCAAGTATTACAAAAGTTGCCATTTTGATGCTCACCAAAATAAACCATAACACAAACAAAGTATTGCGTAAATAATCCTTTGTTATATGACGCATAAATACTGCTACTATCAATGGCGCACCCGTGAGCGAAGTGCCTGAGACATACCCGCCTAAAACCAATAACCACTTATCCACCCAAGGTCGATGTGAGGTAATTTTTCGATTAAAAACCCAAATAATGGCATAAAAAATCGTAATCGAATAAACAAAGAGTATCATCACCTTATCTGGCAAGGCAATCAAACCCAATACCCCAATCAAAGTTGGCGGAAGAATCCACCAAAGCGATTCTTTAAGGTACGCCCAATCTACTTTTTTAAGTGATTTTGATAAGGTTAAGGATGAAAAAAACAACAAATGAATGCCAATCATCGGCAACCAATAAACCGGCGATGCGCCAATTAACAACATCAGTGGCAAGCCCAGCGCCGCACCGCCAAAGCCAAGGCCCGTACGCACAAACCCTGCCCATAGAAAAGTTAAGCAAACTAAAAACAGTTCTGTTGTTGAAAAAATCACAACTTATCCAATGGCGAAACAACGCCCTGTCCGCCCTGACGCAACACATGGGTGTAAATCATTGTGGTTTGTAAATCACTATGCCCTAAAAGAGCCTGAATGGTGCGAATATCAGTACCTGTTTGCAATAAATGCGTGGCAAACGAATGGCGAAAAGTATGTGCAGATACTTTTTTATCAATACTTACACAGCGTTTAACTGCCACCTTAATTGCTTTGTTCACCGCTGATTGGTCAATATGATGTCGTCGCTCAATCCCGCTTCTTGGGTCAGTGGCAATATTTCTGCTGGCAAACACATATTGCCAACCAAACTCTTTATATGCATTAGGGTGTTTTTTTGCCAACGCATTTGGTAGATAAACCGAATCAACGCCATTCGCTAAATCCATCTCGTGCATATTTTTTCTTTGCAGTAAATGAGCTTGCAATAATGGCGTTACTTTT
>ERZ1046740.2065-NODE-2065-length-13319-cov-4.771336_pt1 | contig 13319 bp, 11 predicted proteins | sample MGYA00383093_ERZ1046740 | MGnify/ENA primary metagenome ERZ1046740 (study PRJEB29581, sample SAMEA5548363) | metagenome | biome: marine; feature: coastal; material: water | depth 25 m | study: Short-term variability in the microbial, nano- and picoplankton...
ATGGTCGAGCCTTCTCATCATTACAAAAATCACAATTTGTCAGAATTTTGCGCTTTCGCAACTCTTTTTGCCATTCTGATTGACGCTTCTTTCAGAAAAGATTGTTCCAAGACATTCGATCCGGGCGCGAAAATAGAGGATTGCACCAATGCCGAAAACTGTTTCCAAATCACCCTACGTTAGTATTTTGACAGCCAGCGGGTTGTCTCAGAACGCCACATCAGGCGGCTCGTTAAAGGTCTACACCCCAGTAGATGGCAGCCTAATTGCCAGCTTACCAACACACAGTGTTTCGGAAGCAAAAGAACAAATTTCCAAGGCCAAGGACGCGTTCAAGAAATGGCGTCTTGTTCCTGCTCCGCGACGTGGAGAATTAGTCCGATTGTTAGGTGAAGAGTTGCGCCGTGAAAAAGAAAACCTCGGGCGATTGGTTACGCTGGAATGCGGCAAGATCCTGCAAGAGGGGTTGGGTGAGGTCCAAGAGATGATCGACATCTGCGACTTTGCTGTCGGGCTATCACGCCAATTATACGGCCTGACAATCGCGTCGGAACGCCCCGGCCACACCATGCGTGAAACCTGGCACCCGATGGGCACTTGCGGCGTCATCACAGCCTTTAACTTTCCAGTTGCCCCCTGGTGTTGGAACGCTGCACTGGCTTTGGTGTGCGGTGACCCAGTTATTTGGAAACCGTCAGAAAAAACCCCACTAACCGCCTTGGCAGTTCAAAAAATCTGCGAGCGGGTCATGGCACAATTCGGTGACGATGCTCCCGAAGGGCTTGTCCAAACCTTGATTGGCGAAAAAGACCTTGGTGAGGTGCTTACTGCGTCCAAAGACGTGGCAATCATCTCCGCCACAGGTTCGGTCCCAATGGGGCGTGCCGTGGCGCGGGATATGTCGGACCGTTTGGGGCGGACTATTTTGGAACTTGGTGGCAACAACGCGATGATCGTCGCACCATCTGCGGATCTTGAAATGGCCTTGCGCGCCATCGTGTTTTCCGCCGTTGGAACTGCTGGCCAACGCTGCACGACATTGCGTCGCCTGATTGTCCATGAAGACGTTTACGACGCACTGATCCCACGACTCGTTAAAGCCTACAAAGGTTTGCCAATTGGTGACCCATTGGTCGACGGCTCGCTTGTGGGCCCGTTGATTGACCAGAATGCAATGAACGCAATGGATCAAGCATTAGAGCAGGCTAAAGCGGAACAAGGGATCGTTCATGGGGGTGGTCATGCCCTCGCAGATACCTTCCCTAAAGCGGCCTATGTCCATCCGTCGATTGTCGAGATGCCCGCCCAAAGTGCCATCATGCATCATGAGACCTTTGCGCCCATCCTCTACGTCGTAAAATACAAAACTTTGGATGAAGCTATTGCCCTGCAAAACGACGTGCCACAAGGCCTGTCATCTTGCATCTTCTCAACTGATTTACGAGAGACCGAGACCTTCTTGTCAGCGGCCGGGTCAGATTGCGGCATCGCGAATGTCAATATCGGCCCATCAGGTGCAGAAATTGGTGGAGCATTTGGCGGTGAAAAAGAAACCGGGGGCGGACGCGAGAGCGGCTCAGACGCTTGGAAAGGCTACATGCGTCGTCAAACCAACACTGTCAATTACTCGCGCGAGCTACCGCTGGCGCAGGGCATCAAATTCGATATCTGAGGGATCACTATGAAACACATTGCTGTATTGGGCCTCGGTAAAGTTGGCACGTTGGCGGCCGAATTGTTGCACGCCTCTGGCTTCGCCGTCACTGGGATTGATCTGGTCGGCCCGAAGGAAAACCTACCCTTTCTCGTCAAATCAATTGATTTGGGTGACATGGCTGAAGTGGGGCAAGCATTTTCAAATCAAGATGCGGTCTTGTCCTGTCTGCCGTACCACTTGAACGCGCCACTTGCAGAAATGGCGCACAAGGCGGGCATCCACTATTTCGATCTGACAGAGGACGTCCCAACCACAAATCACATCATAGAGCTAAGCAAGACCGCCAAAGGCCTGATGGCCCCACAATGCGGGTTGGCGCCTGGCTTTATCGGAATAGTCGGTGCGTCACTGATCGAAAGTCTTGATGATTGCCGCAGCTGTAAAATGCGGGTCGGCGCCCTGCCCCAACACCCGACGGGTTTGATGGGATACTCCTTTAACTGGTCCCCTGAGGGTGTGGTGAATGAATACCTCAATGATTGCGAAGTGATCGAAGAAGGTGAACGTAAAACTGTTTCTGCAATGGAATGGTTCGAAGACATCTACATCGATGGTGTGAAACTCGAGGCGTTCACAACATCAGGCGGATTGGGCACGATGTGTCAAACATACGCTGGTCGCGTAGACAATTTGGATTACAAAACCATGCGATATCCCGGGCACGGCAAAATGATGAATTTCTTCTTTCACGAATTGCTTATGCGCGAGCGCCGAAAAGAAGCCGGAGAAATTTTGGTCAATGCCAAACCGCCAGTAAACGACGACATAGTCTATGTACACGCCGCCGCCGAGGGCACGATCAACGGACAGTTAAGGCGCGAAGAGTTTGTGCAAGGATATCGCCCCATTGACGTCGCTGGGAAGCAACGCACAGCCATTGCCTGGACCACCGCAGGGTCCGTGGTTGCAATCATTGAAATGGTGCGGGACGGCAAGTTGCCAAATCAGGGCTTTCTCAAACAGGAAGATATCCCCTTGGATGCGTTTTTGGCGACCCCCACCGGATCACTGTATGCTGGTTAATCCGCTAGACCTCTAAATACAGCGACCACCATCCACCTCCATGCAAACGCCTGTTACCATCGACGCTTCATCTGAGCATAGGTAGCAGGCGGCAGCCCCCATGTCCTCGGGAGTTGAGAAGCGCCCAAGCGGGATGGTCGACAAAAATTTTGCGCGCACCTCTGGGGTGTCTTCACCCATAAAGGACTTGAGCAAAGGTGTTTCACCAGCGACGGGATTGATCGCATTCACCCGAACGCCGAACGGTGCAAGCTCAACAGCCATCCCCTTTGTCGCTGTGATCGCCCACCCCTTTGAGGCGTTATACCAGGTCAGATTCGGGCGCGGGCTCACTCCGCCCGTGGACGCAACATTCAAGATTGCCCCTCTGCCCGCTTGTTTCATGGCCGGAGCGAAATGGCGTGCCGCTAAAAATATGGCGCGGGCATTCACCGCAATGATCCGGTCGAATTCATCATCCGTCACTTCATCCATCGGTTTAGGAAGATGGGTGACGCCGGCGTTGTTGACCAAAATATCCAAATCACCAAACTGCTCATTAGCAACCGCGGCCATGGCTTCTACCGAGGCATTTTCGGCCACATTCACCCGTAAGGGCAGCGCGGCATCGCCCAGGTCGTGCGCCAATTCGTCGGCCAATTCTCCATTCAAATCGGCAATGATCACACGCGCACCTTCTGCCACAAATTTACGCGCAATACCTGCACCAAACCCAGACGCACCACCGGTGACGATCGCAGTTTTTCCTTCAAGTCTCATGTCTCACCCTCATCCATGCCATGCCGCAACAGTCTTAACTGTCGAAAAACCATAAAGCGCCTCAAACCCCTTTTCGCGACCATGCCCAGATTTTCCGACGCCGCCAAAGGGCAACTCGACTCCACCTGCCGCTCCATAATTGTTCAAGAACACCTGCCCAGCGCGTAGTCGCTTGGCCAGGCGCATTTGCCTCCCGCCGTCCGCAGACCAGACCGAAGCCACCAGCCCAAAGTCCGTGCTATTGGCAATGCGAACTGCATCTTCCTCATCATCGAAAGGAATGATGACTTGAACCGGTCCAAAAATCTCATCCTGCGCCAAAGAATGCTCAGGAGACACAGGTGCCAAAAGCGTTGGTGCCACATAGTTTCCGCCCATCGGTAAGTCATCGGGAAGATCGGCTTGTCCCGCAATTTCTAAATCATTTGCACGGTTCAAAAACCCGAGTACGATTTCTTTCTGACGCGCGGACACCAATGGCCCAACATCCTTGTCGGCCATGGCTGGACCAACCTGTAAGGTATTATAACGCGCGGCCATACGGTCACGTACGTCCTCAAAGATACCACGTTGCACAAGAATGCGGGAAGATGCCGAACAGGTTTGGCCGGCGTTTTGAATACCTGCGTTCACAAGAAACGGTAAAGCGCGATCAAGATCAGCGTCGTCAAAAACCAACTGAGGTGATTTTCCACCCAGTTCCAACGTCACTGGCACCACATTTTGGGCCGCTGACGACTGCACAAGTTTGCCAACGCCCACCGATCCAGTGAAGGAAATGTGATGAATTCCGGAATGTGCTGTCAGGGCGGCCCCTGCCTCTTCCCCAAATCCAGGCACCACATTTAACGCCCCAGCCGGAAGCCCGGCTTCTAAGGCAATCGCGGCAAAGGCCAATGCTGTCAGGCAGGCCTCTTCGGCAGGCTTCAACACCGCCGCATTCCCCATCGCCAAAGCAGCGCCAACTGACCGTCCGATAATTTGCATCGGATAATTCCACGGCACTATATGGCCTGTGACGCCGTGCGGCTCTCGCAAAGTGTAAACCGTATAGCCGTCCTGAAACGGAATGCTTTGACCGTGAATTTTGTCTGCAGCACCCCCGTAGAATTCCATATAGCGGGCCAATGCGATTGCGTCATTGCGGGCCTGTGTCAAAGGCTTGCCCACGTCACGCGCTTCAATTCGGGCTAAGGTCTCAGACCGCTCCAGAACCAGTTGACCAATTCGGGTCAGGATACGCCCCCGATCAACTGCCGTCATTGCCCCCCAACTGCCATCCAATGCATTTTGCGCTGCCTGAACCGCCACTTCAATGTCTTCGGCGGTTCCGCGCGCCACCTGACAAAGAGGCGCCCCATCTGACGGGTCAACCAGATCAATCAGTCCACCGCTGTGTGGCGTTACCCACGTGCCATCAATCAGACAGCGATCCGCAGGAAACCAGAGGTCGTCTTTGAGTGTCATATCGTTTGCCTTGTTCAGGCCACGTCCGGCAATTGCGGCGCAGCATCAATGAGAGTTTTTGTGTATTCATGTTTCGGGTTCTCAAACACGTCTTGGGTCGCGCCCCGCTCAACAATCTCACCAGATTTCATGACCAATACCCTGTCAGTAATTGCGCGTACGACAGAAAGATCATGCGAGATAAAGAGGTAGGTCAACCCAAATCGGTCTGACAAATCTGAAAGTAAATCAAGTACCTGAGCCCGCACCGAGACATCCAAAGCCGAGACGGCTTCATCTAGAATAATCAACTCTGGACGAATAATCAGCGCCCGAGCAATCGCGATCCGTTGTCGTTGACCACCTGAGAATTCATGAATGTATTTATCAGCCGCACTTACTGGCATATCAACACTATCAAGTGCTTCGGCTATAGCGCGGTCTCTGTCGGCACCCGTCGGTGGGTTCGTCAGCAAATGGTAAGGTTCGGCCACCAACCGCGAGACTTTGTGACGTGGGTTGAACGACCCGTATGGGTCTTGAAAAACCACCTGCATCTTACGACGAAGATCAGACACAACACGGCCATTCTCAACCACAGGCCGACCTTCAAACAGGATTTCACCACTTTGTACCGGTTCGAGCCCCAACAAGGCTCGCGTCAGCGTAGATTTTCCGCAGCCACTTTCGCCAACCAACCCCAGGCTCTCACCTCGGTTGATCACAAAACTCACGTCTTTCACCGCGCGAAAATGCCCAGGTGCCGCAAATAGCTTGGTGCGCGGCAAGGGGTAATCCCGTACAACGTTTTGCACCTCAAGCAGAGTATTCTCACCACGTGCTTCCGCATAATCGCGATCGGGCACATGGCTTGAAGCCTCAAACAACGCCTTGGTGTAAGGGTGCTTCATCTCGCGGTAGAGCGTGGCGGCGGGACCTTGTTCGACTACCACGCCGTTTTGCATAATCACAATGTCATCAGCCATATCCGAGACCACCGCCAGATCATGGGTGATCAGGATCAACCCCATATCATCTTCCTGAATGAGACGCTTAAGCAGTCGCAAAATTTGCGCTTGCGTGGTCACATCAAGTGCAGTGGTCGGCTCGTCCGCAATTAAAAGCTTGGGTTTGAGCGCAATCGCCATTGCGATCACAACGCGCTGGCGTTGCCCACCAGATAATTCGTGCGGATAACGCGACATGGGGAACTGCTCGCCAGGAAGGCCAACCCGATTTAGCGTATCGCGCGCGATACGCATGGCTTCGGGTTTGGCGGCTGTCTTGTGGATTAGAATGGTTTCGGCCACTTGATCCCCGATGGTCTGCACCGGGTTAAGCGCGGTCATAGGTTCCTGAAACACCATGCCCATGTCTTTTCCACGCAGCCCATTCATTTGGCCCTCGTGAAGATCCAACATGTTCTGCCCTTCAAGGATGATTTCACCCGAACAACCTGCGCCATTTGGCAACAACTGCATCACCGCATTGGCAGTCATTGATTTGCCTGACCCAGACTCTCCAATCACACCCAACACCTTACCCGCCTCGACGGACATGGACACATCGCGCAAGATGTCGATGCCATGGATCGACAGATCGAGTTTATTTATCGAAAGCAACGTCATCACCGTTCCCTTCGAATTTTGGGGTCAAGAATGTCACGCAAGCCGTCGCCCATCAGATTCAATCCCAGCACCGTGAGAACGATCGCCACACCCGGAAACAACGCCAGATGCGGAGCAAAGCTAATCATCGTTTGGCTTTCCGCGAGCATCCTCCCCCAACTGGGGATAGGTGGCTGTGCACCAAGACCAACATAGCTAAGACCTGCCTCGGCAAGAATACCGAGCGAGAATTGAATGGTGCCCTGTACGATCAGTAAATTTAGAATGTTCGGCAGAATGTGTTCATACGAAATTCGCAACGGACCTTTGCCAGCCACACGCGCCGACAATACAAAATCGCGAGTCCAAAGGCTGAGAGCAGCCCCTCGCGACAGACGTGCAAAAACCGGGATGTTAAAGATACCAATGGCGATGATCGCATTGATGGCTCCGGGGCCAAAAACTGCGGTGATCATAATGGCAATCAACAGCGCTGGAAACGCAAACACCAGATCGTTGCCACGCATGATGACCTCGTCCATGAAGCTACCCGGTCGCACGGCCGCTGCCAGCCCAAGCGGCACGCCAAGTCCCATGCCAATGCCCACGGCAACCACTGCCACAGCAATAGATGTACGTGCACCCACAAGGATCATCGAGAACACGTCACGGCCAAAGTGATCGGTGCCCATCAGGTTTGGAAAACCGGGTGCTTTGAGCTTGTTTGGGATATCTAACGAGGTCACATCAAAGGGTGTCCAGATCAGAGATATCAACGCGCCACCAAAGAAAACAACAATAATGGCCAGCCCCAAAGACAGGCTAAGAGACCCAAAAACCATACGCAACAATGAGGGTTTGCGTGGAGCGTTATTCACCGTGCTCATCACTGTCTCCCCCGCAAACGTGGATCCACCAGCGCATAGGTCAGATCCACTAGGAAGTTCACCAGAATGACCGCAAAGACCAAAAGCATCACCACACTTTCCACAACAATCAAATCACGCTGCGAGATACTTTGGAAAATCAATCGGCCAAGCCCCGGAAGATAAAACACATTTTCAATAATGATCGCACCCGCCAGCATAAAGGAAAATTGCAGGCCGATGATGGTCAAAACCGGGATCAGCGCATTGCGCAATGCGTGACGTCGCAACGCCTTGGCTTTGGACAGGCCTTTGGCTCTCGCTGTGCGCACAAAGTCTTCGGAGAGTGTATCGAGCAAAGATGTGCGCATCACACGGGCAAGGATTGAGGCTTGTGGCAGAGCCAGAGCAATGGCCGGTAACGTCAACGCCTTGAGGCCCGCAAAAAGGCCTTCGTCCCAACCGGGAAAGCCACCAGAGGCAAACCAACGCAAATTAATCGCAAAAATCAACACAAGGATCATGGCAAACCAAAAGTTCGGAATGGCCACGCCCAACTGGGTCGCCCCCATAACCGACATGTCTGTGACAGACCCACGACGCGACGCCGCTAGAATGCCAATTGGAAAAGCAATGGCTGTTGAAAGCGTCAATGCGATCAGCGCCAAAGGTAGAGACACCCAAATGCGATCGCCGATCAGCTCGCTCACAGGTGATCGATATGTATATGATGTGCCAAAATCACCAACCATCATACCACTAAGCCAGCCCCAATACCGCTCAATTTTGGTGGCATTCAGACCGAGCTCTTCGCGAAGGGCCGCAATCGTATCTTCCTGTGCATTGATGCCCAGCATGTAAGTGGCCGGATCACCTGGAACGATCTCGATCACCACAAAGATGACGATGCTCGCGACCAACAGGCTGATCACCAGTGAGAACAGCCGCTTGAGGCTATAGCGTAACATGAGGTTTCACCCGGCCTTTGTGAAAGAACCCCCGGATTTCGCCGGGGGCTAGTTTCTGTCTGTTATCCAGCGCCGATCAATCGGCCCAAGACACACCGGTCAGGTCCGTAGCCTGCGTGGGGGCATTGACCCAAAGACCTTGCAGTTTGGCATTGGCCACGCCCGTTGCTGCCAGTTGGAACAGATACCCGTTCACGTAGTCTTCCGAAATGACCGTCTGTGCTTGTTGCATCAGTTCGGTCCGCCGATCGGCTTTGGATTCTGCATTCAGTTCAGCGATCAGAGCCTGAAAATCCGGATTGTCATACTGGAAGTAATAGTCCGGGCGGGCATAGATGCCGATATCCATAGGTTCCGTGTGCGACACGATAGACAGGCCGAAATCTTTGCCGCGAAACACCTGCTCTAGCCATTGGGCCCATTCAAGGTTCGAGATTTCCACAGTAATGCCAACCTCGCGCAGTTGCGCGGCAATGATCTCACCACCACGACGGGCGTAAGAGGGCGGGGGCAATTTCAGCGTGGTGGTAAAGCCATCAGGATAACCAGCTTCTGCCAACAGAGCCTTGGACATTTCGATGTCATGGCCTGAGTTGCCAGTCAGATCGATATAGGCCGGGTTATGTGGCGCAAAATGGGTTCCAATCGGGGTGCCAAAGCCGAACATCGCACCATCGATAATAGCTTGACGGTCTATGGCATGTGCAATCGCTTTGCGCACGCGCACATCGTTCAATGGCTCCATTTTATTGTTTATGGACAAGATGGTTTCGCCTTCGGTCGAACCAACTAACACTTGGAATCTAGGGTCCGCTTCGAACTGCGCCAGATTTTCTGGGGCGGGGAACACAGGGAATACATCGACATCTTCAGACATCACCGACGCAAAAGCCGCAGTTGGATCGGAAATGAAACGGAACGTGGCGGCCTCTAGAGGCACCGCATCGCCCCAATAGTCTGCGTAGCGCACTACTTCAATACGGTCGCCTTTGACCCACTCGACGAACTTAAACGGTCCGGTGCCAACAGGAGTCTCTTTGATACCAGCAATCGATTCCGGCGCTACAATCACTGCGTCGCCCCATGCCATATTGAACAAGAATGACCCGTTGGGTTTGCCCAGAGTGACCACGACCGTTTGTGGATCACTGGCGGCAACGCTGGCAATGTCCGCAAACAGCGCCTTTTGAGCGTTTGTCGAATCCTCGGCCCGGGCACGATCAAGTGAGAAAATCACGTCATCAGCATCCATGGCAGAGCCGTCATGAAACGTGACGCCACCGTTGAGTTGGAACGTATAGGTCAAACCGTCTTCGCTGATTTCCCAGCTTTTAGCGAGACCCGGTATGATAGATCCGTCCGACGCAAAACGTGTTAGGCCTTCAAAGACATTTGAATACAGCACTTGGTCAATCGCACCTGCCGCAGCACTGGTCGGATCCAAGTGAGGCGGCTCGAGCGCCAAACCAACCGAGATGTTTCCGCCATCAGCCCAAGCAGCTGACACAGATAAGGCAAGTGCCGAAGCGGCAAGTGCGAGTTTGGATGTGAATGTCATCAGTTCCTCCCAGATATTATTCAGCGTTAATGCGGTTCGACCAAAAGTCGTTCCAGCGCCGCTGCCATGACACAAGCAGATGCTACCATGTCCTCCACGTCAATGTATTCATCTGGCTGATGGGCCAAATCCAGTATTCCAGGCCCATAAGCGATGCAATTTTTTAAATGACCAATGCGATCAATGTGTTTTTGATCGTATGTGCCCGGCGACACCACGTATTCGGGGGTCACACCCAATGTGTCCTGAATAGCCTGCGAAACAGTCTGAACCACTGGTGCATCCTTGTCAGTCATTGACGGAGCCACTTCGAACATCTCCCGTAGTTCATAGTCAAACCCGTCGCGTCGGGCTTTGACCCGCTCGATTGCATCCTTGAATTCTTGCTTGGTCTCGGCCATGTCTTCTTCCCAAAGAACTCGACGATCGACAACAAGCCGGCAACTGTCGGGCACACATGGCGATGGCAGCCCTCCGGTTTCTTTGGGAATTTCTGTTTGACCGCCATGAAGCGAGTTAAAATTCATGGTGGCATTGCGAGCCCCTTCTGGGATCACTGGCGCCTCGGTCAGGCGGGATTTCAAAGCTGGAAAGACGTTTTCTTCCAACTCATCAATTACCGCGCCCATATGGCGAACGGCACAATCCCCTAGAAATGGCATCGAGCCATGGGCAATGCGCCCTTTGGTTTCCAATTCGGCCCACCATAAACCACGGTGCCCCAAACAGATACGATCTTTGTGCAAGGGCTCTGGGATGATGACGTGTTGTACACGTTCGGGTGAGAAAAAGCCCTTTTCTGCAAGATAGGCGACACCACCAAACCCACCTGACTCCTCATCTGCAGTACCAGAAATCTCTATCGCGCCGTCATAGTCGGGGAAAACTTCGAGAAAGGCCTCGCAAGCGATGATCGACGTGGCCAATCCACCTTTCATGTCACAGGCCCCGCGCCCATAAATGCGCCCATCTAACAATGCACCGCCAAAAGGATCATGGGTCCACCCCTGTCCGGTCTCAACCACATCTATATGCGAGTTGAAATGCACACATTGCCCGATGCGCGATCCTTCGCGTCGGGCTATCACATTCCAACGAGGGTATTCGGCGCTGTCACCCGGAGCACCCAAAGCACGCACCATCTCAATCTCAAACCCGGAGGATTTCAGGCGATCTGCCAGATATTCACAAATCAATAGATAGTTTTCGCCCGGCGGATTAAGCGTAGGAATACGGATCAGCTCTTGAGTCAGAACAATCAAGTCGTCGCACCGCCGCTCAATGGCTGCATTCAGCTTGGATTCCGGCCTCTGATGTGCTGTCATTTTATCGTATCGCTCCATGATGCCGGTTTCCACTATACCAGTATCAATCAAGGCCGCATCTTTGGGCAATACCGTAACATTACGGGCAGGCAAAAATGCAAAACGAAAACTGGATGCTGGCCTTTCAAAATGCGCCAATCGGGATCGTTATCTCGGAACAAAGAATAATCCGCGGCTGCAATAACGAGTTCGCGCGTATGTTTGGATACCAACCAACCGAGCTTGAAGGGCAGTCCTTTCGTATTCTCTACACGACAGATCGCGATTTTGACCGGGTACGAGATATGGGGCTGAGCGATTTGCGGTCTGGCCGAGCCTTTATTGACGAACGCCTGATGCAACGCAAAAGCGGAGAGCAGTTCTGGTGCCGCGTGCGTGCTACAACTTTGCAACCAGATAACCCGCTGGCCGAAACTGTCTTGTCCTTTGCAGAACTGGATATGCCAGATACCGGCATTCTTTTGTCCGCTCGAGAACGCCAAGTTATTGTCGGACTAAGTAGTGGCAAGACGAGTAAGGAAATCGCACGAGCACTCGGGCTCTCGCCTCGGACGGTTGATGACGTGCGAGCACGTTTGCTGCGGAAATTTGGCGTTAGCAACACGATTGAGCTTTTGAGACAAGTTGTGGGTCTTTGATCTCTGCATCAAGAATCAGAAAGAACCCGAAAGTCCGGAGCCAGCCATGGAAAGCTGCGTAAAATCGGTTCCGGGTAATGGCGCGTGATGAGTCGTCGCAGTGTTTCAGCAATCATATCCCCCATAGGTTTTGGGTAATCCTCCAGTGTGAAGAGCGAAATATAGCGCGCAAAGCCTTTGCCCGGAAAGGGGTGCAACTCTATTCGACCATGAAACCGTTTTGCCCGGATATAACTTGCGGGTGTGGTGATCGCCCATCCGCTGCCCTCGGCCACCATCCCCATGATTGAGGGGTTGCTTTCCAATTCAAAACGGTTCGGAAGACTGACTTTCAACCGTCTCAATTGCATTTCAATCAACGTCCCAATTGTCTGATTTTGGGAATATCTCAGAAAAGGGAGGCTCGATCCGCCTGCAAGAAGCTCTTCCGGAGCGGTTTCGTTGCCAGCGGTCACCGCAAGCACAAATGGGTCCCTCAACAATGGATACTCCACCAATCCCGACACATCATGGATCGGGCGTGTGGCCACACCAGCATCCAATTTTTGCTCGTAAAGGAGGCGAATTATTTGATGGCTGGGACGAGTGTGGTGTTTAAAGATACACTTTGGCATCGCTTCGGCCAAAAGCTGGGCCAACTCTGGTGACAATTCACTGTCGAAATCATCCACAATGCCCAATCGCAGATCTCGTACTTCGTTCAAATTGCCCAGTGTCAGCTCAATCTCACCTCGCCGGATCAGCTTTAATCCATCTTCAACGTAACGCACAAAAATTGCCCCCGCGGGTGTTAAAACCATGGGGCGCCGCGAATGGTCCACAAGGCTCACACCCAAGTTGTCTTCTACACTTTTCAGATGGTGAGAAACCGTGCTGATCGACAGTCCAGTTTCATAAGCGACTTGTTGTAGAGATCCCGATTTGGCCAAAAGCTGAAACACTTCTAGTCCACGCAAGCTCAAATTTGGGCGACTCATCGCTTTTCCTCCACTCTCAGCCAGATAATATGCTAGTTTCAATTTTTTCGAATATCTATTCTTTAGTTGTCGAAACTAAAAGAATTGATGGACAAATATTCGGAAAACCATGTGAAATGGGGACTGTCACAAACGCCAGTAAAAATTGGCAGGACCAATACACAAAATCAGGGAGTGTAAAATGAATTCGAAACATCTTAAGGGCACCATCGCGGCGCTAGCAACCAGCGCAGCAATGTTGACTGGATCGCAAGCCATGGCGCTGGATGAAATCACTGTCGCATATTTCCTAGAATGGCCAATGCCATTTGAATATGCCAAGCAAATGGGCACTTACGACGAAGAGCTTGGTGTCAAAGTAAACTGGGTTAGCTTTGAATCCGGTGTGAAAATGTCTGCAGCGATGGCGTCAGGTGACGTGCACCTGTCCGTTAG
>ERZ1046740.2066-NODE-2066-length-13317-cov-5.451893_pt1 | contig 13317 bp, 9 predicted proteins | sample MGYA00383093_ERZ1046740 | MGnify/ENA primary metagenome ERZ1046740 (study PRJEB29581, sample SAMEA5548363) | metagenome | biome: marine; feature: coastal; material: water | depth 25 m | study: Short-term variability in the microbial, nano- and picoplankton...
CCCCCGCTGACAGTGCGCAATGTGCTGCGGTTGGCCACGGTCGAGCTGTGTTCGGGAGGCGCAGCACACGGTGTGGTCAATGATGCAGTTGAGCTTGTAAGTCGCAACAAAGGCACAGCCTCGATGAAGGGGTTGGTAAATGCCGTTTTGCGCAAAGTCGCCGCAGTTGGCCCCGAAGAATGGAATAAACTACGCGTGCCCCGCCTGCCAAAATGGCTGCGCAAACCTTTGGTTGAGGCCTATGGGCCTGAAGCCGTTGGCGCCATGGAAGTCGCGCATTTTGCCGGCGCTCCGCTGGATTTGACCGCCAAGGGTGACAGAGGGGCGTTGCATCGTTCCCTGGGCGGAGAGTTTCTGCCAACAGGCACTGTACGGCTTGAGAATGCAGGACAAGTGTCGACCTTGCCGGGCTTTAAACGGGGCAGTTGGTGGGTTCAGGATGCAGCCGCGTCCTTGCCTGTACAAATTCTTGACCCAAAAGAGGGCGAAAAAATCCTTGATTTGTGTGCCGCGCCGGGTGGCAAAACCTTGCAGATCGCCGCTGCCGGGGCCGACGTGACCGCCGTTGACGATTCCAAAATTCGCATGGAGCGGGTTTATGAAAATCTAAAGCGTACGGGCCTAAAGGCCGATTGCATTGTTGGTGATGCGATGCAGCAATCTGGCGAATGGGATGCGATTTTGTTGGATGCGCCGTGTTCTGCGACTGGCACAATTCGTCGCCACTCTGATTTGCCGCATGCCAAAGATGGCAGCGAATTTGGCGCCTTGATTGAGTTGCAATCTGCGATGCTAGATCACGCTTGGTCGCTGTTGAAGCCGGGTGGGCGTATGATGTTCTGCACATGCTCTCTGTTGCCGGACGAGGGTGAGTGCCAAGTTGAAGAAGCGCTTGCGCGCCACAGCGATATGTCTGTTGATCGCGATGCGCTGCAATTTGAGGGTATCGATCCTGCGTGGATTACCGAGGAAGGTGGGTTGCGTTTGCGTCCAGACTATTGGGCAGACAAAGGCGGAATGGACGGTTTCTACATGGCGTGTTTACGCAAGACGTAATCAGGTTTCACGACAGGCAGGAACCCGCAAAGCGGCAGTTGGTTTTCGATTCAATCGGTGACTTTGCCTTTGCCGCCCTGTATTAAGAAAAAAAGCGCCAACAAGGCGCAGAGGCAGAGACATGAGCAACCCCAACGGGTTTTCGGCGCGCTGGACGCGCTCCATGCATCGCGTGCATGCGCGATTAAGTACGCGTGCGCGCCCTGCAACGGGTTTCACGTCGATGCCCGAACCACGCACAATTGGCAGTTTTGCACGGGGCCGTCAGCTGGTCGCGGGAAACTATCTATTTGCCGGACATCTGGTGACAGCTCCGGAGCTATCGGTTTGGGATGTGAAGGTTGCTGATCCGGTCTATGCACAGGAATTACAGGGGTTTGCGTGGTTAGATGATCTTGCTTCAGTCGGTGACGCGTCAGCACGCGATAAGGCGCAAGATTGGGTTTGGCATTGGATTGATCGCTATGGGCTTGGCCAAGGCGAAGGTTGGACACCCGATCTGACGGGCCGTCGATTAATTCGCTGGATCAATCACGCCCTGTTTTTGTTGCGCGGCCGCGAATCTGCGCAGTCCGAGGCGTTCTACCGTTCTCTTGGTCAGCAGACGATTTTCCTGTCGCGTAGGTGGCAAAAGTCAGCTTCGGGCCTGCCGCGATTCGAGGCTTTGGCGGGTCTGATCTATGCAGGTCTTGCTTTAGAAGGCATGCGCGATCACGTGTCACCCGCCGTGAAAGCACTAGATCGCGAGTGTCGCAAAAAAGTGGATGACCAAGGCGGAATTCCTACGCGCAATCCCGAAGAATTGTTAGAAGTGTTCACACTTTTGACATGGGTTGCGGCGGCTTTGAGCGAAGCCGGACAAACTCCAAGTAAGGCCCATGTATCAGCCATCGAACGCATTGCCCCCACACTTAGAACTTTGCGCCATTCTGATGGAGGATTGGCGCGATTTCATGGTGGTGGGCGTGGTATTGAAGGGCGGTTGGATCACGCCTTGGCGGAAAGCCAGATCAAGACCAGTGCACCAGATGGATTGTCGATGGGGTATGCGCGCCTGTCCGCAGGCCGCACCAGTGTAATAATTGACGCAAGTCCGCCTCCGACAGAGATGGCATCTTTGAATGCGCATGCCTCGACATTGGCGTTTGAATTGACCAGTGGGCGCCGACCGGTGATCGTGAATTGCGGGTCTGGTGTCAGTTTCGGCGAGGATTGGCGACGTGCCGGACGCGCCACACCCAGCCACTCGACCCTGTCCTTGGATGGCTATTCCAGCGCGCGCCTAGGTGAAGGCGGCCGTGGCTGGCGGGACGAACAATTGGTGGATGCGCCCACTGATGTGCCAATCCAGATGAGTCAGGCCCCGGATGGTCTGCGATTTCAAGGCGGGCACAATGGCTATGTGCCGACCCACGGCCTTACGCATGCACGGACTCTTGAGCTGACGTTTGATGGTCGCGGAATGGTGGGTGAGGACCTGCTGGTGGCTCTTGATGATCCGTCCAAGCGCGTGTTCGACAGAGTGATGGACACAAACAGCCTGCAAGGCGTGCCTTTTCAGATTCGGTTCCATCTGCATCCAGAAGTCGATGCGGCGCTGGATATGGGGGGGTCTGCTGTGTCTCTCGCGTTGAAAAGCGGTGAGATTTGGATTTTTAGACAGGGTGGAAGTGGGCAAATGACCATCGAACCCAGTGTTTTTCTAGAAAAGAACCGTTTAAAGCCCCGCGCGACAAAACAGATCGTTCTATCTGGCGTCGCGATGGAGTATGCGACCCGCAACCGGTGGTCTTTGGCCAAAGCGCAGGATTCGTCTGTTGCGATACGAGACCTGAGCCGGGACGAACTGGATTTGACAAACTGACCTTGGGACCCCTGAACCTATGACCAATAAGACACCCATCCGCCGCGCCTTGATTTCCGTTTCTGACAAAACTGGCTTGATTGAGCTGGGCAAGGCGCTCGCTGAGCGCGGCGTTGAGTTGCTTTCAACTGGCGGAAGCGCCAAGGCCATGCGGGATGCGGGGCTGACGGTAACCGATGTGTCCGACGTCACAGGCTTTCCCGAAATGATGGATGGCCGCGTAAAAACGCTGCACCCGAAAGTGCACGGTGGCCTTCTGGCGCTGCGGGACAATGATGACCATGTGGCGGCCATGACCGAGCATGATATCGCGCCGATCGATCTGTTGGTTGTGAACCTTTACCCATTTGAGGCTACAGTCGCTGCTGGTGCCGATTATGACACCTGTATCGAGAACGTTGATATTGGTGGTCCGGCGATGATCCGCGCGGCCTCAAAAAACGCGGCGTTTGTGAATGTCATCGTGGATGTCGAAGATTACGCAAAACTGTTGGGTGACATGGATCAGCACGGTGGCGCGACATGTGCCAAGTTCCGCCGCAAGCTGTCGCAAAAGGCATACGCACGCACCGCCGCCTATGATGCAGCAGTATCGAATTGGATGGCAGATCAACTGGAATTGGACGCGCCCAAGCGCCGTGCGGTTGCTGGCGAGTTGAAACAAACACTGCGTTATGGCGAAAATAGCCATCAAAAAGCAGCGTTCTACACGGACGGTTCAAACCGCCCAGGCGTGGCAACCGCCGAGCAGCTGCAAGGCAAAGAACTAAGTTACAACAACATCAACGACACAGACGCGGCCTTTGAATTGGTAGCAGAGTTTGACCCGGCTAACGGTCCAGCCTGTGCGATCATCAAGCACGCCAATCCTTGTGGTGTTGCGGTTGGTGCAACGCTCGCTGAGGCCTATCAAAAGGCATTTGATTGCGATCGTACATCAGCCTTTGGCGGCATTGTTGCCTTGAACCAACCATTGGATGGGGTGACGGCAGCGAAGATCGTTGAGATATTCACCGAAGTGGTTATTGCGCCGGCGGCGTCGGATGAAGCCAAAGAAATTTTTGCTGCCAAAAAGAATCTGCGTTTGCTTTTGACTGGGGCACTGCCAGACCCGCGTTTGCCCATCATGGCTTACAAACAAGTGGCAGGCGGTATGTTGGTTCAGGACAAGGATGTTGGCTATGTTGGCATCGATGACCTTAAAGTTGTGACCAAAAAAACCCCTTCTGAGCAGGAAATGGCCGATCTGCAATTCGCTTGGAAAGTTGCGAAACATGTAAAGTCCAACGCAATTGTGTATGTTAAAGATGGCGCAACCGTTGGTGTTGGTGCTGGGCAGATGAGCCGATTGGATAGCGCCAATGTTGCTGCGGCCAAGGCCGCGCGCATGGCCGCGGAACTCGGCATGGACGAAAGCCCAGCCAAGGGCAGCGCGGTCGCGTCGGACGCGTTCTTCCCGTTCGCAGACGGTTTGCTGGAAGCGGCCGCTGCAGGTGGCACATGTGTGATCCAGCCGGGTGGCTCGATGCGTGACGATGAAGTGATTGCAGCAGCGGATGAGGCCGGTCTTGCTATGGTCTTTACTGGAATGCGCCACTTTCGCCACTAATAGCGGGCGAAGAATCGCGGTCCGGTATAAAATATTCGTTTCGGACTGCGAAGAAAAGCAGCGTAACCCCTTGAGATAAAAGGGAACGCAAGAGGTAGAAAAGGAGGCGCATCATGCGTCTGGTGTTCTGGGCTGGATTTTGGGCATTTCTCTCCGATCAGGCGAGCAAATACCTCGTCGTCTATATGCTCAACCTGCGCGAAGTGGAGCTGATTGATGTGTTTCCACCGTTTCTGCGCTTACATATGGCCTGGAACGATGGGGTGAACTTTGGCCTGTTCTCAAATGGCTCTGAAGCTGCACGTTGGGTGTTGATCGTCATTGCGCTACTCATTTCGGGTTTTGTTCTGATTTGGGTGCGCCTTGAGCCCCCCGGCAAGGGTGGTCTAATCGCGGCTGGACTGCTTGTGGGAGGCGCGATTGGCAACGTTGTGGACCGGTTGCTGTACGGCGCTGTTGCCGATTTCTTGAACATGTCGTGTTGCGGTATTAACAACCCTTACGCGTTCAACCTTGCTGATGTGTGGATTTTTGCCGGAGCTTTTGGCCTAATCTTCCTTGGTGGGACGAAAAGCTCTCGTGACGTTGGCGTTTAGATACGCTAAAAGCTGGTTTGAGGAAGCAGGAGAAGTGTCATGCCCGTGTCGCGTGCCTTGATTTTATGTGTCGGACTGTTGCTTGCTGCGTGCAGCAACGACAAAGGCATTCGCCAATTAAGCTCGAGCGGAGACGGCCCGGATGAGTTTCGAATTCTGCCTGCGAAACCCTTGAGCATCCCCAAAGACCAAAATGCATTACCACAGCCGACACCCGGCGGTGCAAACGCAACTGACGTAGATCCTGTAGGAGACGCTGTTGTGGCACTTGGCGGATCGCGCAAAGCGACGCGTAGTACGTCAATTCCAAGCGGTGATGCAGGATTGGTCAACTACTCTGGACGGCTCGGTCGTGCCGGAAACATCAGAGGAACTGTGGCTGCTGAAGACGCTGAATTTCGCAGAAAGCGTGGACGTTTTACCAATATCCGTATTGTGAAAGAAGACCGCTATAACGAAGTCTACAAACAGCAACAATTGGACCAGTACAACGAACAATATCGCTGGCGCAATGGCGGGGCTGCGACGCCCGCGGCTCCACCCTATAATAACTAAACGATTTCGTGACCAAAGGGGATTGCCCCTTGAAGGCGGCGCAGGCGGTCGTAAGTATCTGTGACAATTGATGAACAGGGAGAGGCGAATGTCTCGCATTATTGCGTTGGCCGCCGGGCTCGTGCTTGCGGCTTTTTCAGCCAATGCACAAGAACAGGTTACTGATTTTCACTTGGACAATGGGATGCAGGTGGTGGTCATAGAAGACCATCGTGCGCCTGTTGTGCAGCACATGGTTTGGTATCGGGCAGGCTCCGCTGATGAACCGGCAGGCGCATCTGGGGTTGCGCATTTTTTGGAACACTTGCTGTTCAAAGGGACCGACACGTTAGAATCTGGTGAATTCTCGGCGACAGTTGCCGCCAATGGTGGCCGGGACAACGCGTTCACGAGTTATGATTACACCGCCTATTTCCAGAGGGTCTCAGCGGATCGTCTTGAGTTGATGATGCGGATGGAAAGTGACCGGATGGTCAACCTGCGTCTGGGCGAGGCCGAAATCCTGACTGAGCGGGATGTGATTATCGAAGAACGTAACCAGCGTACAGAAAATAGCCCCGGTGCACTGATGCGCGAGCAATTGAACGCTGCTCAATATCTTAACCATCGTTATGGCGTGCCAATCATCGGGTGGCGTCACGAGATGGAAACGCTTTCGCTTGAGGATGCGCTGGCCTTTTATCGGACATATTATGCCCCCAACAACGCAGTGCTCGTTGTGGCAGGCGACGTCGACCCGCAAGAAGTGCTTGCGTTGGCCAACACCTATTACGGCGTGCTGCCTGCAAATCCGGATTTGAAACCGCGTGATCGCTCCGTTGAGCCACCGCAAACGTCGCCGCGACGCATGGTGTTCGAAGACCCGCGCGTGGCGCAACCCTATGTGACCCGGTCTTATCTGGCGCCTGAGCGTAATCCCGGCGATCAAAAAACGGCTGCTGCTTTGACCATGCTGGCTGAATTGCTGGCGGGAAGCACGACATCCTTGATGAACGAACGCCTTCAGTTCGAGAAGAACATCGCAGTTTACACCGGCGCATTTTATAGCGGGTCTTCGCTGGATCAGACCACGTTCAATTTGACGATTGTACCTGCGCAAGGTGTGAGCCTTGAAGATGCAGAAGCGGCGATGGATGTTGTGTTGGCAGAGTTTATGGAAACGGGCGTGAATACCGAGCATCTGGAACGTATCAAGATGCAGATGAGAGCCTCGCAAATCTATGCACGTGACAGTGTGGAATCCTTGGCCAATCGGTATGGCCGTGCATTGAGTTCGGGACTGACGGTCGCAGATGTGCAGGCTTGGCCGGATGTGCTGCAAGAGATCAATGAGGCGGATGTCATGGCCGCAGCGCAGCTGGTCTTTGACGATCGGCAATCAGTTACTGGTTGGCTGACCGGAGTAACTTCTGAGGTGTCCCAATGAGACTGTTTGTAATTGTTGCATTTGCGATGCTGGCGGCTTTGCCTGTAAGTGCCGAAGTGGACATCAAAGAAGTCACGTCTCCCAAAGGTATCCCGGCTTGGTTGGTTGAAGAACCTTCTATCCCCTTTGTTGCTTTGGAAATTCGGTTCCGCGGTGGCGCATCGCTAGATTTGCCGTCCAAGCGGGGTGCCACAAACCTTATGACCGGTCTTTTGGAAGAAGGCGCTGGTGCTTTGGATTCCCAAGGATTCGCTAAGGCGACCGAGGCATTGGCCGCGCAGTTTGGCTATAGTGCCAGCGATGACACGATTTCAATCTCGGCACGGTTTTTGACCGAAAATCGCCAAGAGGCCTTGGAATTGTTGCGCCTGTCTTTGTTGGAACCAACCTTTGACGAAGAGTCGCTAGAGCGGGTCCGTGGGCAGGTTCTTGCGGGAATCAGATCCAGCGAGAAAGACCCTAATGATATTGCATCGCGCCACTTTGATGCCTTGGCATTTGGGGATCATCCTTATGGGTCATCGCTTGAGGGCACGATTGAAAGCGTGGCAGGGCTGTCGCGCGAAGACATTGTGACGGCGCATCGGAATGCTTTGGCGTTGGATCGTATTTATGTCGCCGCAGTCGGCGATATTACTGAGCCGGAACTTGGCGCGCTGTTGGATGATCTGCTTGGCGCGTTACCTGCGACAGGCGCGGATCTTCCGGCGCGTGCGGAACTGGCCCTTTCAGGTGGGACCACTGTGGTTGAATTTGACACGCCGCAGGCCGTGGCCTTGTTCGGTCACGAAGGAATGGACCGCGATGACGAAGATTTCTTTGCAGCCTATCTGTTGAATACGATCCTAGGAGGCGGCGGGTTCGAAAGCCGTCTGATGGAAGAGGTACGTGTGAAACGTGGCCTGACCTATGGGGTATATTCTTACTTGGTGCCGAAGGATTTGGCGGCTTTGTATTTGGGGTCTGTGTCGTCAGCAAATGACCGGATTGCCGAAGCGGTCGAGGTCATTCAATCGGAATGGGCCCGAACGGCAAGCGAAGGTGTAAGTGCCGAAGAGCTGAGTAAGGCCAAGGCCCTTTTGACGGGTGCGTATCCTTTGCGATTTGATGGAAACGGGTCCATCGCCCAGATTATGGTTGGCATGCAGATGCAAGATCTGGGTGTGGATTACATTGCGACACGTAATGACAACGTCAATGCTGTGACCTTGGAAGATGTGAACCGTGTGGCTCGGGAATTGCTGGCACCTGATGCCTTGCAATTCGTGATCGTCGGCAAGCCTGAAGGGTTGTAAGACGAACGCCCGCCTTGTGAAACTTTACCCATTTGGAAGAGGGCGGCTGTTTTTGCTGCCCTCTTTTTTATTCGCCGTAAGGCACCCAGATGTTTTTCACTTCGGTGCTTGCTTCAAGGAAGGTGCGGGTCGTGTCGTTGTGCCAATCGTGTTCACGTCCGTTGTTGACCCATGTCCGCTTGAGGTTGCCCGCACTAGCGCGTTCAATTTCTGCAGATACGTCCGTAGAGGAAAAGCTCCACACAGCATCAATATCGAGGTGGCTGGCCAGTGTTGGGGCCAGTTCTGCATGCCTGCCGGTTAGGATGTTCACCACACCTGCTGGAACGTCCGACGTGTCCAGAACCTGATAGAAATCAGTGGCCCCCAGCGGGAATGGTTCTGAGGCGACAAGGATCACGCGATTGCCCATTGCGATCGCCGGGGCCATGACCGAGATAAGCCCAAGAAGCGGGGTGTCGTCCGGGCACAATGCGCCAATCACGCCGACAGGTACGCGCATTGCCAGCGCCACGCCACGGATTGGTACATTATGTGCCTGACCGTCGAACTTGTCTGCCCAAGCGGCCGCTGAGAACAGTCGATCGATTGAGGCCTCGACTTCTCGGCGACCATTACGGGCGTTTGTGAGGGCATTGATGCGTGACGCGAATTCATCGCTGCGCGCCGATAGGTTTTCCGCGATGTAGTACAGAATTTGAGCGCGGAGATGGCCTGTTGTTTTTGACCACCCTTTGGCGGCGTGGGCCGCCTCAACGGCATTGCGAATGTCTTTGCGATTGGCGATGGGTGCCTGACCCAGAAGCGTGCCGTTCTTGCTGTAGATCGTGTTGGAATACCCGCCGTCAGGGCGGGCCTGTTTGCCACCAATGTAGAGTTTTGGCGTACGATCGAGTGGATCACCGGGGCCCTTGTCACCTTTAAAGGCAGAGATCTGTACCAACGATTTGGTTGACCTTTCGGGTTTGGTATAGGCCGCAAGACCTTCCCAGCCACCTTCGCGACCAAAGCCGCTTTCGCGCATGCCCCCAAACCCGGCGGCGGCGTCAAACAGATTGGTGGCATTGACCCAAACCACACCGGCCACAAGTTGTGGTGCAATATCCAGCGCAAGGTTTACGTTTTCGGTCCAAAGGCTTGCCGCCAAACCATACCGTGTGTTGTTGGCCAATTGTACGGCTTCGCTCGGAGTGCGAAAAGTGGTCGAGACCAAAACAGGCCCAAAAATCTCTTCCTGCATTAGACGTGATGAAGGGGCCAATCCCGTGATCAACGTCGGCGGATAAAAACACCCTTCAACCGGCATCTCAACGTTGGCGTGATAAGTTTCACCTTCAGCGTTGCTGTCCACCATTTCGACAATGGACTTGAGCTGCACAGGATCAACCACGGCACCGACGTCGATGCATTTGTCTAGCGGGTTGCCCAGCCGTAGCCCGTCCATCCGGGCTTTGAGTTTGGTGTGAAATCGATCTGCAATGCCTTCTTGCACCAAGAGACGTGAGCCTGCGCAGCAAACCTGACCCTGATTGAACCAGATTGCGTCCACTAGACCTTCGATAGCACTATCTATGTCCGCGTCGTCAAACACGATGTAGGGGGATTTGCCGCCCAGCTCGAGAGTGAGGGACTTGCCCGATCCCGCAGTGGCTTCGCGAATGCGGCGGCCCACATCGGTCGAGCCGGTAAAGGCGATCTTGTTAATATCCTCATGGGCCACAATCATCTCGCCCGTTGCCCCATCGCCAGTGACGATATTCACAACACCATTTGGCAGGCCAGCTTGCTGACAAATGTCTGCAAACAACAGGGCCGTAAGCGACGTGTATTCGGCAGGTTTCAGCACCACTGTGTTGCCCATCGCCAATGCTGGCGCAATCTTCCAAGCCAACATCAACAGTGGAAAATTCCACGGGACGATCTGACCGCAAACACCAAGCGCTGTGCGATTTGGCAACTCCGTGCCCATCAACTGCGCCATGCCAGCGTGATAATAGAAATGGCGGTGCACCAACGGGATGTCGATATCGCGGCTTTCGCGGATCGGTTTGCCATTGTCGAGCGTTTCCAGAACCGCAAACAAGCGGGCGTGTTTCTGCACAAGTCGCGCAATTGCATAAAGGTATTTGGCGCGGGCATGTCCACCCAAGCGTTCCCATTTTCCTTGTGCTTTGCGGGCGGCCGCAACGGCTGCATCCACGTCTTCTTGGCTGGCTTGCGACAGCTTAGCCAGAGTTTCGCCATTGGCAGGATTGGTGCTGACAAAATCATCCGTGGGGGTGGTGTAAGCACCATCAATAAAGTGGCCAAACCGTGCGCCTTGATCGACAATCCAAGCCAGCGCGTCGCCTGCGCCTTCGGGGGCGGGGCCGTAATCCATAGTCTCGAAAATCTCTTTGACGGTCATGAGGTCAATCCTGTCAGGCCAAAGCGTGGCGGTAGGTGGCGGAATAGGCGCCGGTAACATGGTGTTCTAACTGGCGTTCGATATCGCCCAAAAGAGACGAAGCCCCAAAGCGGAACAGATCGGGTTGTAGCCAACGATTGCCCAACTCGTCTTTTATCAACGCAAGATAGGTTACGGCATCTTTGGCTTTGGAAATGCCGCCCGCGGGTTTGTAGCCCACGCGATACCCTGTGCGATCATAATAGTCGCGTATTGCACGGATCATCACGAGGCTAACAGGAAGCGTGGCATTGACGCTTTCCTTGCCAGTGGATGTTTTGATGAAGTCAGCACCTGCCATCATGCAAACCAGTGAGGCACGTGCGACATTGCGTAGTGTGCCGAGTTCGCCAGTGGCCAAAATGGCTTTGACATGGGCATCTCCACAGGCATCGCGAAAGGCGCGCATTTCGTCATACAACGCCTGCCAGTTGCCTTGCAGAACGTGGCGGCGGGTGATGACAATATCAATCTCATCAGCACCTGCTTTGACGCTTTCGCGGATTTCTTCAACGCGCAGATGAAATGGGGATAAGCCAGCGGGAAAGCCTGTAGAGACAGCGGCGACAGGAATGCCTGAACCTTCGAGCGCATCAACAGCTGTTGGAATCATGTCGTGATAAACGCAGATCGCGCCCGTAGTGACACCCGTCATCCCAAGAGTATTCAGAAGCTCGGCGCGAACCGGTTGCCTTGCTTTGGCGCATAGGCGCCGCACACGTCCTTCGGTGTCATCACCGTTGAGCGTGGTCAAGTCCATACAAGTGATCGCCTTGAGCAACCAGGCGGCTTGATAGTCCTTTTTGACCGACCGTCGGCCGGGCAGGGTTTTGGCACGGCGTTCAATGGCCGAAGTATTGGCTTGGGCGCGTCGCACCCAGTCTAGGTCAAGCTCCATTCCCGGATTGCGCGGCTCTATGGCTTGCGGCAACTGGTGCTCCGTGGGGGTGGCTGTCGGGCTGTGCATGTCTCATCCCTATTCAGATCAGACCTTACCGTGTCATGCAAAGCAGCCGTTTTCAAGAAGCAGCGTAAGGATATGGAACGGTATTTTTCTATCTGGTCAAAAATGAAGTTGAGAATTATTATCAATCGCATTGACTTTCTTGCGAATGGCTCTCATATTCAAATGGATTGATTCAACGAGGTGTTCTGATGCAGTTTTCCCGTCGAGGTTTTATGGCAAGTAGTTTGGCTGGTGCTGCTGTGTTGGCAACGCCAGCATTTGCTATGGAAAAACTGACCATCGTGGCGACCACCGGGATGATTGCAGACACCGCCCGCCGAGTTGGTGGAGATTTTGTAGACGTCAAAGGGCTGATGGGCTCTGGTGTCGATCCTCATGCCTACCGCCAAACCCGCTCTGACATTGTTGCAATGACGCAGGCTGATCTCGTGTTGTTCCACGGTCTCTATCTTGAGGCGCAAATGGAAGAGTTTCTGCACAAGCTGGAAAAACGTGTGAACGTGCGCGCGGTGACAGACACGATTCCACGCGATTTGCTGCGGGAACATCCTGACTATGAAGACAAATTTGACCCCCACGTATGGATGGTGCCTGACATCTGGACACATTGTGTGATGCACATTCGTGATGTGATGACAGAAGCACGACCAGATATGGCCGAAGCCTTTGCCGCCAATACCAAAACCCTGTTGCAAGAGTTGGGCAATCTGCAGGCCTATGCAAAAACGGCCTCTGCAACTGTGCCAGACAACAGCCGCGTGTTGGTGACTGCGCATGATGCGTTCGGCTATTTTGGTCGGGAGTATGATTTTGAGGTGCTCGGCATCCAAGGGATTTCAACCCAGTCAGAGGCCGGTTTGAACCGGATTGGCGAGTTGGTTGATATTCTGGTTGAACGTAAAATCGGTGCCGTCTTTGTCGAAAGCTCGGTTTCAGATCGCAGCATTCGTGCCCTCAGCGAAGGGGCTGCGGCACAAGGCCACAATGTTATTATTGGTGGTGAACTGTTTTCTGACGCCATGGGTGCAGAGGGCACTTATGAGGGTACATATCCCGGTATGATCGACCACAATGTGACGGTCATTGCCAATGCTCTGGGCGGACAAACGCCAGAGCGTGGTTTGGCGGGCAAATTGTCCGCCGGGTTCTAAGGAGTAACGTGCATGACCGTTGAACTGGCAGCAAATCAAGGGCAAGCCCCCATCGCGGACATGGTCGAGCGTAGCCCATTGGCCGTGCGCGGTATGACCGTATCTTACGGACAGAAACCTGTTGTGTTCTCGGTCGATATGACAATTGCGGAAGGCGCGATGACGGCGATTGTCGGGCCAAATGGTGCTGGTAAGTCAACTTTGTTGAAAGCCACCTTGGGCATTGTGAAACCACTGTCTGGTCAGGCCATGGTGTTTGGGCAGCCTTTGCAGGGACAACGCCACCGCATTGCGTATGTGCCCCAACGCGCCAGCGTAGATTGGGATTTCCCGACGCGTGTGATCGATGTCG
>ERZ1046740.2067-NODE-2067-length-13317-cov-5.323858_pt1 | contig 13317 bp, 10 predicted proteins | sample MGYA00383093_ERZ1046740 | MGnify/ENA primary metagenome ERZ1046740 (study PRJEB29581, sample SAMEA5548363) | metagenome | biome: marine; feature: coastal; material: water | depth 25 m | study: Short-term variability in the microbial, nano- and picoplankton...
GATCAAAGGTCTGCGATGGGCATTGCCGTCGACGAATGGCAAAGTGCGCTGCAATCCAGGATGGATTACCCCGAAACCCATATGCAGCTGGGTGGCATCGCGCTGATGACACGTAACTTTGCAGGTGCGCGGGCCGCATTTCTAGAAGCGGTGCGTATGGACCCTCAGTTGGTAGCTGCTTGGAGCATCATCATCCGGCTCAGCCTTGCTATGGAAGAACCCGATGCTGCCCGCGCCGCATTGGACGAGGCCAAGGCCGCCAACCCAAACGATCCGACAATTGCAGCCTTGGGTGCGCAGGTGCCCTAACGGGCACCACTGCGCTGCCTTCAACGCCCGTAATAAAGCGACACGACGTGTTTGGCTTCTGCAAAGAACAACCAACGCCCGGCGGCGACGCCCAACAGATGCGAAAGAACGGCAATCAGGGCAACGCTGTGCGAAAACGGCAGCACGATTAGGCAGATCACGGGGACAACCACGCCAAACGCCAACGCAATTGCGCGAAGTTTGACGCTGTGTTTGCGTCCCACCTGAAAGGCCATTTCTTTTAACAGATAGTTCTCACCCGAATGCGGTGGTTCTAGCTGGCGCACTGTCCCGATGTTGGCCAACCCTGTGGCTGTACCAAGTGTCGTCCCTGTTTCGTCAAAGCGTGCATCACCTTGCTTCCACGACAGAACCAATACTGCACCTAGAACAGCCAGCAAAATGGCGGCAATCGTCCCTTGCCCCGCCAGCAAGGCCCCGCCCGCTAGCGCATGAGACAGGAACAGCGCGGGTGTCCAACGCATGTTCCAGCGTGGCACAGTCTTTAACTGGGCATAAATCATGGATGTGGTGAAAACCGTTGCCAAACACAACAAAGCGCCAATCCATCCCAACACTGCCCAGTTGGCCTCAAAGAAGATACGTCCGATGGCATAGGGTGCCATGACCAACAGCGCTGCAACCGAGCAGACCCCTTCTCGGCTCAGCCAACTTGTACGCCATTGACTAAAGGCCTTGGTGGCATTGACCTTGTTGCCAAGGTGGAATGTCGCGGCCAAAAGCCCCGCGACAGCCAAGCCATAGCCGATCAAGTAAAACACAAAGGCGACCGGACCGGTCACGTCAGGCATGCCGAGCCCAAGAAACGCCAGCAAACCAAAACCAAGTCCGCTGAGCGTGGTGAATACGATAACTGAGGGTGCCGGGTGCATCAGAGGGCCTCCAGTGCTTTATCAAGCCAAGACAAAAAGCCTTTGGGTTCTTCATGTTTGGGGGCCAACGCCATATCAGCAAGCAACGTATCTTTCTGACGCGGTGGCAGGTATTTGTTGACCGGTTTGGTGCCCATTTCCGGCATCAAATCCATGCCTTCACGCTCGGCCACCAGTTGTGACACATCGCTGTTCGGATCCCCAAGATCGCCGAAATGGCGCGCGCCTGCTGGACAGGTGCGCACACAAGCCGGCTCACGGTCTTCTTCAGGCAGGTTTTCGTTGTAGATTCGGTCCACACACAACGTGCATTTCTTCATGATGCCCGCCAGCGCGTCCAATTCTCGCGCGCCATAAGGACATGCCCATGCGCATAGTCCACAGCCCATACAGTCCTGCTCGTTGACCAACACAATGCCATCTTCGACACGTTTATAGCTGGCGCCGGTTGGACATACGGTGACGCATGGTGCGTCTTCGCAATGCAGACAGGATTTTGGGAAATGCACTGTCTGCGCACAACCGCCTGTATCTGGCGTAACCTCGAATGCATGCACGCGGTTCAGGAACGTACCCTCAGGTTCCGCTCCATAAGCATCCTGATCTGACAGAGGTTCGCCGTAGTTCGACGTGTTCCATTCCTTACAATTCACCACGCAGGCATGACAGCCCACACAAGTATCAAGGTCGATCACCAGACCCAGTTTTTTCTCAGTGGATTGGGGTAATGCGGTCATCAGAACTCCTCCCCGTATGCGATGTCTTTTGGCCCCTGCCCTACAGGCGATTTTGACGCCTCATGTGCAGGTTCAGAGGGACCACCCGGTGGCGCTTTTTCAATGCGCACACGCAGATCAAACCATGCCGCCTGCCCTGTGACTGGATCACTGTTGGCCCAACGCTGTCCGTCGCCCTTCTCAGGCAGCAACTCGTTGATAAGATGGTTCAAAAGAAACCCTTTAGTTGCTTCAGGCGCATCCTTGGATAGGGCCCATGCTCCGCGTTTCTTGCCAATCGCGTTCCATGTCCAGACCGTGTTGGGATTCAGTGCATCCATACGTGCGACAGGCACTTTAATCTTGCCATGCACCGACGTCACATGTGCCCAATCACCTTCTTCAAAACCTTTCTCATCCCAAATTTGGCCGGGAATATAGAGACGGTTCACATTGGTGATCTGACGCAACCACGCATTTTGCGAGCCCCACGAGTGGTACATGTGCATCGGGCGTTGGGTCAGGGCGTGCACGGGATATTCATTGTGATCCACCGCCGCATCTTCGAACGGTTGCGACCATTCCGGTAGGGGCGTAAACGCCGCCTTGACCCGCTCGCGCATGTTGTCCGGTGGTTGGCGATCGCCGATCCCTTCGGCAGCACGCTGCATTTTACGCATCGGCTCTAGGTACAGGTTAAAGACATAAGGCTGCGGTTTGTCGAACAGACCAATCTTGACGGCCCAATCCTGATAGCCTGCATTCCATGGCTTGTAGTAGCTTGCGTCTTCTGGAACATGCGTGGCCCAGAAACCTCCATTTTCGATATATCGGTCTAGTTGCTCTGGGTTCACGCTCCCACGCCCTTCACCCGTCCCGTCTTCACCGCGGAATCCGCCCAACGGACCGACCCCCGGACGGCGTTCGTGGTTGACGATGTAATCGGCATAGTCGGCGTATTTCTGGCTGCCGTCTTCGTTGACAAACCCCGGCAGGCCAAGACGCGCGCCAAGATCGCACAAGGCCGATTGGAAGCCTTTGACATTGCGGTCAGGCTCCACCACGGGCCAACGGATCGCGTCCGCGGCCGCATCCGCTTCGCAGATCGGGCGATCCAGCATTGAGATACAGTCGTGGCGTTCCAGATAAGTTGTGTCTGGCAGGATCAAATCGGCGTAAGCCACTGTTTCCGAGGAATATGCATCCGAGTAAATGAAATGCGGAATGACATAGTCGCCGTTGTCATCTTTGTCGGTGAGCATGCGCATCACCTCGGACGTATTCATCGACGAATTCCACGCCATGTTCGCCATATACATGAACAGCGTGTCGATCTTGTAAGGATCACCAGCATGCGCATTTGAGATCACCATATGCATCATACCATGCACGGAAAATGGATTTTCCCAACTGAACGCTTTGTCGATGCGCTTGGGTTTGCCATCGTCGTCAATCAACAGATCTTCTGGCCCCATCGGATAGCCCAAGTGCGGACCCGGCATTGGTTTACCAGGCTTGTCCATATCATGCGGCTTGGGGTGCGCCTCGGGGGGCTTGGGGTATGGTGGTTTAAAGCGGAAGCCACCGGGAACTTCGACGCTGCCTAGCAGGATTTGCAGAATATGCAGCGAGCGACAGGTCTGGAACCCGTTGGAATGCGCCGAAATTCCGCGCATCGCGTGGAAGCTGACCGGGCGACCAATCATCTTCTCGTGTTTCTCGCCTTTCCAATCGGTCCAAGGCTGGTCCAGCACAATTTCTTCTTCAAACGCCACACGGGCCAGTTCAGCTGCCACAGCGCGGATTTTCTCAGCCGTTAAACCACAGCGATCTGCAACTTTGTCCGGTGCATACTGTCCGTCCATGTATTTTTCCGCCAAAAGCTGAAAGGCTGGGCGATATGTTGCCCCACCATGGCGCAAATGGCCCGCGAGATCGGGCGTGGTGCCGGGTGTGTCATAGGCGACGGTTTTGCCCGTAGCGCGATCCAGAACCAGTGCTTTGCCATCGTCATCACGTAAGAACAGTCCAAAGTCGGCAGACCCTTCGTCCGTGCTGACAAGGAAGCCCGCATTGGTGTAACGGCAAAGATAATTCAGATCGACTTTGCCAGCGCGCAGCAGTTCGTGAATGATCGACAGAATGAACAATCCATCTGTGCCGGGTGTGATGCCAATCCATTCATCCGCAATGGCGTTATAGCCAGATCGGATAGGGTTCACGCCAATGACTTTGCCGCCATTACCTTTGAGCCGTCCAAGCCCGGCTTTGATTGGGTTGGAATCGTGATCCTCGGCAACCCCAAAAATCATAAACAGTTTGGTACGATCCCAGTCAGGTTGACCAAATTCCCAGAACGCACCGCCCATTGTGTAGATGCCAGCCGCAGCCATGTTCACCGAACAGAAGCCACCGTGCGCGGCATAGTTTGGCGTACCAAACCCTTGGGCCCAAAAACTGGTGAAACTTTGTGACTGATCGCGGCCAGTAAAAAACGCGAGCTTTTCCGGGGCATTTTCGCGAAGGGGTTTTAGCCAACCCTCGGCAATGTCATATGCCTCATCCCAGCTGATCTCTTCGAACTCACCTGATCCGCGTGGACCAACGCGTTTCAAAGGGGCCTTTAGGCGCGCAGGAGAGTAATGCTGCATAATTCCGGCGGACCCTTTGGCACATAGAACGCCTTTGTTCACCGGGTGATCGCGGTTGCCTTCAATGTACTTCACCTTGCCATCTTGAAGGTGAACATTGATGCCACACCGACAGGCGCACATGTAACAAGTGGTCTGACGCACCTCATCCGATACCTTCGGAGATGGTCGCGCCTCCACTTTCCCAACCTTGATATCGCCCATCATTCCTCCACTAAAATGGTTCGGTCATTTAGACAGCCTTTTGACCTCAGAACATAAGGCCAAAACTCTTTGCCATATCAGCCCAAAACCCCACTGAAGTTCAGGTGTATCATAATAATTGATACTTAGGGTATCATTTTTAAGATATTTATACCGTTGACAGCCCCGATCTGTGCTTGCCCAAAACCGAAAGAATTCCATGCGCCCTTTCAGGGTGCCCACGTGTTTCCTGTGTTTAACGAAACACTGGCTTCCGCTTGTTCAAAAAGGCACTGATGCCCTCGGCTCCTTCGGTCGCGCCCAAGGCATGAGCCATGGCATCCCGTTCAGCAGTCAACTGCTCTTCCAAAGTTGCCGTTTCGGCGCTGTTCACAAGCGCCTTGATCGTTGCAATGGCCATCTCAGGACCTTGCCCAATTGCTATAGCCAAATCGCGGGCTTTGTTCAAAACATCCGCGTCCTCGACGACTTCGGTTACGGCCCCAAGCGCGTACATACGCGCAGCATCCAAAGGCTCGCCCAACATCGCCATACGCGCCACGGTGGCGCGTGGCATGGCCTGCATTAGGGAATACGTTGCGCCGCCGTCCGGAACGAGCCCCGCTTTAACATAGGCAAGCGTGAATTTGGCACTTTTCCCGGCCACGATCATGTCGCAAGCCATCGCAATCGACAGCCCAGCCCCTGCGGCACCACCTTCGACGGCTGCAATGACAGGTTTGGGGCAAGACTTCAGTGCACGGATGATATTGCTGAGGTTTTCAATCTGATCTCGGCGTGCAGCCTCGGTCATATCCCGGCGCTGTTTCAGGCTGTTCAGATCTCCACCAGAGCAGAAAAACCCACCTTCGCCCGCCAGAATAACAGCAACAATACTATCCTCGTTGATCGCGCGATCTAGCCCCTGCAAAAGCCCCATGTAGTATTCTGGCGATAAGGCGTTTCGCCGCGTGGCATTGCAATTCCAAATCGTCAGAACACCGTCAACGATCTCATGGCGAAACAATGCACTCACGTGGTGGCTCCTTCTTTGGATCGCACCCGCTTGAACACGCCGGTTGACGTGGCAATGCGACGGCCTTGGTCATCGCACACCACAGCGTCCACAAAAGTCAAACTGCGTCCCCCACCGGAAATCCGTCCCGTGGCCCGCACTTCACCGGACAAAACTGGCGTCAAAAAGTTGATGTTCAACGATACGGTCGTGAATGGTGTCACCCCTTCATCATCCACCGTCAGGCTGGCCGTCACGCCGCTGGCGGTGTCCAGCAACGTCGAGATAATGCCACCATGCAGCACGCCATGGCGGTTGAGATGGACCGTATCTATACCCAGCACACAACTGGCCTCTTGCTGATCGGCATCGACTTCGACACGAAATCCAATCAACCCGGCAAGCGGGATGGGTTTGCGAATAGGGTGACTCATTCAGCGTCTGCCGAGAGCGCAATAAAACGGGCCAGATGGTGATCCACGTCGCCAAGCCAATGGTCGATCATCGTGATACGCCGGGCAAAGTGCGACAGTGCATATTCATCCGTCATACCGATGCCGCCATGCATCTGCACGGCTTCTTCCACAACCAACGCCCCGACCCGCCCGATCAGGTTTTTAGTCGCGCTGACGTGTCGTTCGCGCTCAATGCGTAGTTGCTCCATGTGTCCCGCCAGATTGATCACAGCTGAGCGGGCTTGTTCGACTTCGATCAACACATCGGCCATGCGGTGTTGCAAGGCCTGAAACTTGCCGATTGGAATGCCAAACTGTTTGCGTCCTTTCAGGTAGTCGAGTGTCAGCGCCTTGGCAGCTTCCATGGCCCCCAAAGCTTCGGCGGACAAAGCCAAAACACCGCGCGCAGCAGCGGCTTCCAACGCTGCGAAACCTCCGTTCAAGCGACCTTCGGGGCCAATCTTCACGTTTTCAAGCACTACGGTAGCTCCGGATGTGCCGTCGTTGTTAACGTGATCTGTAATGGTGACGCCTGCGGCATCTTTTGGCACCAAGAACAGGACGATCCCATCCTCGTCCCAATCTTTTCCACTTTCACGTGCCGATACCACAATCGCTGAGGCTTGCGCACCGTTCAACACATGCACTTTTGTGCCATTTAGCACTCCGTCCGCACGGGCGGTGGTGATGACATGGTTGAGATCATAGCGCGCCTGCGGTTCGCTGTGGGCCAGCGCCACGATCGCCTCTCCTGCGATCACGTCCTCGATCAAATCAGTGCGATCAGCAATCAGCGAACCAACCAATACGGCGGGCAAAACAGGTTCGATAACACCCGCACGCCCCAGTTCCTCGAACACCACTGACAGGTCAAATCCAAGGCCGCCAAAGCCACCTTGATCCTCCGTGAACAGCGCGCCCAACACACCCAATTCTGCAAGCCCCGCGTACAGGTCTGCATCATATGGTTTATCGGCGGCAATAACCGCGCGACGGCTTTCGTGATCATGTTTATCGTTCAAAAACCGACTCAGACTGTCCTGCAACATCCGGCGTTCTTCGGTTAGATTGAAATCCATCGTCTTTCCCCTCAGAGCCCCAGAATGGCTTTGGTAATAATCGTCCGTTGCACTTCGTTTGAACCGCCAAAAATCGACAGTTTTCGATTGTTGAAATAGCTTGGCGAAGAAGTGGCCGCATGTTCTGGCCCCATCATTTCGGCGTTGTCACCGCCTTCAAGATAATCCACCTGAAATGGCAGGGCGTCCGGACCAACTGCGCGGCGCAAAAGCGACGTCAGCTCTTGGCGAATAACGGTGCCTTTGACCTTGAGCATCGAGCTTTCGGCACCCGGTGCTTGGCCTTTGGCCGCTGCCGAAACCACCCTCAAATTGGTTGTTGCCATCGCCATCAGATCAATCTCGACCTGTGCCAAACGGGCGGCAAAATGTGGGTTCTCTGACAATGGCTTTCCGCCTGCGTGTACGTTTGCAGCCACCTCTTTCACGGTCTCCAATGCCGCGTTTGAGAAACCAACGCCTGCAATGTTTGTACGTTCATGGGTCAGCAGGTATTTGGCATAGGTCCAACCCTGATTTTCCTCACCCACAAGGTTCTTTGCGGGCACACGCACATCGTCAAAGAAAATCTCATTCACTTCGGCGCCACCGTCGACCAACACGATGGGCCGCACTGTGATACCCGGTGTATTCATGTCGATCAACAAAAACGAAATGCCTTCTTGTTTTTTGACATCTACATCGGTGCGCACAAGGCAGAAAATCCAGTTGGCGTATTGCCCCAACGTGGTCCAAGTTTTTTGACCATTCACAACATACTGGTCGCCTTCACGCACCGCGCGCGTTTTGACAGCCGCCAAATCCGAACCCGCACCCGGTTCAGAATATCCCTGACACCACCAATCTTCACCGCTCAGGATACGTGGCAAATAGGTCTGACACTGTTCCGCAGATCCGAAAGCCATCAACACAGGTGCCAACATCGACAGTCCAAACGGCACGGTTCGCGGCGCATGCGCACGACAGCATTCATCCTCAAAAATCTGACGTTGTACTGCGTCCCACTCGGCACCGCCGTGTTCCTTCGGCCAATTAGGAGCCAGCCAGCCACGCACATTCAAAAGACCATGCCAGCGTTCGCTGTCATCCTTGGTCAAACGTTTGCCCAGCCGCACCTTTTCGCTTAGCTCGCGCGGCAGAGCATCAGCCAGCCAATCACGCACTTCGGCGCGAAAGGCTTGCTGCTCATCGGTGTAATTCAGGTCCATGGCTCTGGCCTTTCTTAAAAGATTTCGAACAGTCCCGCAGCGCCCATACCGCCGCCAATGCACATCGTCACAACACCCAACTTGGCCCCGCGACGACGCCCCTCAAGCATCAAGTGGCCTGTCATACGGGTGCCCGTCATGCCAAAGGGATGGCCGATTGAAATCGACCCGCCATTCACGTTGTACTTTTCAGGATCAATACCCAGGCGATCGCGACTATAAAGACATTGGCTGGCAAATGCCTCGTTCAGTTCCCAAAGATCAATATCGTCGATCTTCAGGCCGTGCCGCTCCAACAAGCGTGGCACGGCAAAAACCGGGCCGATACCCATCTCATCCGGCTCACAGCCCGCCACGGCAAATCCTTTGAATGCCCCCAGCGGCTCCAATCCACGGCGTTCAGCATCGGCTGCTTCCATGACGACAACAGCCGCCGCGCCATCTGAAAGCTGGCTTGCGTTTCCTGCTGTAATGCTTTGGTCTTCGCCGCGCACAGGAGAAAGCCCTGCCAATCCCTCGAGCGTCGTTCCCGGACGGTTACACTCATCGCGGTCCACCGTGACCTCATGCATTGAAATTTCGCCGGACTCTTTGTCCTTAACCGCCATCGTGGCCTGCATAGGTACAATTTCGTCGTCAAATTTACCCTCAGCTTGCGCCGCCGCGATCAATTGCTGGCTGCGCAGCGCATATTCATCCTGATATTCCCGGCTCACATTATAACGCGACGCCACGATGTCGGCCGTTTCGATCATCGACATGTAGATCGCGGGTTTGTGCTCAAGAATCCATGGATCTGCCGCGGGGCGCATCTTTGATTGCACCAAAGAAATGCTTTCGACACCACCGGCGACCATTGGCCCAGCGCCGCCTTCAGTGATGGCATTTGCCGCCAGAGCAATCGCCTGAAGACCGGACGAACAGAACCGATTCACAGTCATCCCTGACGCGGACACAGGCAGGCCACCACGAATGGCGATTTGACGGCCAATGTTGGCGCCGGTTTCCCCTTCGGGCAACCCGCAACCGATGATGCAATCTTCGATTTCTCCGCCCTCTAGTCCCGCGCGCGCAACGGCCGCTTGAACGGTATGTCCCCCCATAGTCGCCCCGTGCGTGGCATTGAACGACCCGCGAAAGGATTTTGCCAACCCAGTGCGGGCGGTGGATACGATAACAGCTTGTTTCATAATGATTTTCCTTCTCAACGGTTCAGGGAGGCAAAGTTTTTGCCTGACGCCACCAGTTCTTCAAGCAGTGGTGCAGGTTGCCAGAAATAGTCATCTTCTTTTTGGAACGTTTTGATATCGTTCAGGATTTTGTCTAAACCCACGGTGTCTGCATAATGCAAAGGCCCCCCGCGCCAGCGCGGAAATCCATACCCGTTCAACAGCGTGATATCGACATCCAGCGGACGCAAAGCGATACCCTCACCCACCACTTTGGCGGCCTCATTGATCATCGCAGCCATGTAGCGGTCAATAATCTCCTGATCGTCAATTTCGCGTGTGGCAATCCCTTTGTCCGCGCGTTCCTTGGCAATGATCTCTAGAACTTCGTCGTCGGGCAGCTCACCCTTTTCCTTATCGTGGATGTAAAATCCTCGCCCGGTCTTGCGGCCGAAGCGGCCCAACTCACAGATGCGATCTGCAAACTCGGTGTATTGTTCGCGCGGATCAGGGGTCTCTGCCATGCGTTTGCGGTTGGCCCAACCAATGTCCAAACCGGCAAGGTCAGCCACCCGGAACAGGCCCATTGCAAGGCCGAAATCCTGCATGGCCCGATCCACATCATATGGACTGGCCCCGGCCAAAACCGTGCCGTTCACGGCGCGCGCATAAGCGTTCAGAATGCGGTTACCGATAAAGCCATCGCACACACCCGAGCGCACGGCGATCTTCTTCATCTTCTTGGCAAGCGCAAACCCAGATGCCACGACGTCTGCACTGGTTTTTGCGCCCACCACGACCTCGAGCAGGCGCATCACATGCGCGGGTGAAAAGAAGTGTAGGCCAATCACGTCTTCAGGACGGTTGGTCATGGCGGCGATTTCATCGACATTCAGATAGGATGTGTTGGAGGCTAAAATGGCCCCGGGCTTACAGATTGCATCAAGCTGACCAAAAACATCCTTTTTGACCTCCATGCTTTCAAACACCGCCTCAATCACCAAATCAACGTCTGCAAAATCCGCATAGTCGGTCGTGGTGCGAAACTTGCCGCTCATGATGGCGTCATAGGCCTCTTGTTTGAGCTTGCCTCGCTTTACTGCGCCCGACAGATGGCCTTGCACAGTGGCGGCCGCACGCTCTGCGGCCTCAGCCTCGCGTTCGGCCAAAGTTACATCAAGACCTGCCAAAAGCGCAGATGTGGCAATGCCTGCCCCCATAGTACCCCCGCCCACGACGCCCATTTTGGCAATCTCGCGTGGCGTTCCGGTTTTGAGTTCGGGGATCTTGGCGACCTCTCGATCCGCAAAAAACGCATGGATCATGGCACGGCTTTGGGGATGGGTGAGCAATTCCATGAACAATTCACGCTCGCGAATTTGACCCGCCTCAAACGGCATGCTCATCGCAGCTTCAATTGCTTTCATGCAATTGAGTGGCGCCATAAGCCCCTTGGCCTTTTTGGTCACGAGGGCGCGCAGGGATTCAAAATCCTCAGACGACATCTGATTGGCGGGACGCGCGCTTGTCGGACGTACCCCTTTGCCTTCGGCGATCAGCTGGGTTGCCATCGCAATTCCAGCGGCGCGGATATCATCACCCTGCGCGATTTCGTCAATCAACCCCAGTTCCAGCGCCTCGGCAGCCCCAATCATGCCGCCCCCGGTGATCATCTCAACGGCTTTGGCAATCGGCACCACACGCGGCAAACGCTGGGTCCCACCTGCCCCAGGCAAAATCCCAAGATGCACCTCGGGCAGGCCGAACCGCCCAGATGCCAAGGCAACGCGGTAATGTGCGCCCAGCGCGGTTTCCAAACCGCCCCCCAAGGCCGTGCCATGCAACGCAGCAACGGTTGGGGTCGACACCAGTTCAAGTTCATCAATTACTTCGGGCAGGCCCGGTGCCATTGGTGGCTTGCCGAATTCTTTGATATCAGCGCCTGCTATAAATGTGCGGCCAGCACCGTAGATCACAATAGCCTTCACTTCCGGGTTCGTATCCGCAGCGCGGGCCGCTTCGATCAACCCCTGACGCACCGCTTGGCTCAGCGCATTGACGGGTGGGTTGTTGATTTCAATGATGGCAATTCCGTTCTCAACGGTCGTCTGAACTGGCGAACTCATGGTTTTCCTCCTGGCGTGAAACGCATTTCGGCCAATGACAGGATTCGCCATCGGGTTGAGGAAATTTTACGCAGTGAAATTATTTTGATGCAAATGGCTTTGTAAATTACGGTACGTCAGAGGTGCTCGCGGATGCTACCAGTCTTTGGTGAAAGCTCTGCATCGATGTCACGCATTTCAAGCGATAATGCCAAAGGTCGGCGCGCAATGATCGGGGCAAGGTAGGCGTGCGCAGCCTCAAAAATCTCGGCAGATGCCGCCTGTTTGACATCTTGCGGGCGACCTTCACGCAAACGGATTGAGATATCGACAAAGCCATGCTTGGCGTTCCCGTCTGCAATTGCATAGTGGTCTGCCCGAAAGGCCCGCACTCGGATGCCTGCCGTCGGAAAGGTATCGATTCCTGCAGCAGTTGCACGAACGATTTCACACAATCCCGCCATATCAACCTCTGTTTCCAGATTGGCTGAATACTCAATAATGAAATGTGGCATGGATTGACCTCTTGCTATGTTACTTAATACATTAAGTTTTCCCACCCATGCCTGTCAAAGACATTGGGGTGCAAGCTGAATTCAATAATTTAGTTGACATGTTAAGTATATTTCTTCTAGCCTGACCTTAACAACAAGACAAGCACCACTCTACAGCGACACAAGGAGCGTCCCATGTCCGACCTCGCCAACAATATCGAAAAGCTCAACAGCTATCTGGCACGGTTTCGCGAAACTGGCATCAAACACCGCATCGGCGGCAAAGATTGCGATGGCGCAGCGGGATCATTTCAAACGACATCTCCGGTCGACAAAAGTCTGATCTGCGATGTGGCCCGCGGTGACGCCAGCGATATCGACGCTGCAGCCAAGGCCGCCTCAGCTGCCTTTCCAGCATGGCGCGATATGCCTGCGCTCGAGCGCAAGAAAATCCTGATCCGCATCGCCGAAGGCATCGAGGCCCGCGCCGAAGAGATTGCTCTTTGTGAATGCTGGGACACGGGTCAGGCTTTGCGCTTTATGTCCAAGGCCGCCATTCGCGGCGCTGAAAACTTTCGCTATTTCGCGGATCTTGTGACCTCTGCCCGTGACGGCAAAAATCTACCGTCGCCGACATTGATGAATGTCACAACCCGCAAGCCATTGGGCCCAGTGGGTGTTATCACGCCTTGGAACACGCCCTTTATGCTGTCGACATGGAAAATTGCCCCCGCATTGGCCGCGGGTTGCACTGTAGTGCACAAACCCGCCGAATTGTCGCCTTTGTCCGCGCGCATCCTGATGGAAATTGCGGAAGAAGCGGGCTTACCGCCGGGGGTGTGGAACATGGTGAACGGTTACGGCGAAGATGCCGGCCGTGCGCTCTGTGAACACAAGGCTATCAAGGCCATCGCCTTTGTCGGAGAAAGCAGCACAGGCAGTTTGACCCAAAACCAAGGGGCTGACACTTTAAAGCGGACCCATCTGGAATTGGGTGGCAAGAACCCTGTGATTGTCTTTGAAGACGCTGATCTCGATCG
>ERZ1046740.2069-NODE-2069-length-13310-cov-4.376613_pt1 | contig 13310 bp, 11 predicted proteins | sample MGYA00383093_ERZ1046740 | MGnify/ENA primary metagenome ERZ1046740 (study PRJEB29581, sample SAMEA5548363) | metagenome | biome: marine; feature: coastal; material: water | depth 25 m | study: Short-term variability in the microbial, nano- and picoplankton...
AAGGGTGCAAAGATAGATAAATATATAAACACGATTGAACTGAAATGTTGGCCAAGTGAGAAAGAGGAGTCGAAAAAATCTATAAGCGAAGAAAAGTGCTAGTAAAATTGCAAAACCAATTCCTAGGTATGACCGAAGTACATCGTTAAGACTATAGTATACAATCATCAACAATGGGAATGTAATGAGTGCAAACAAAAACCCCAGATTACTCATGCTCACGACCATCATTTTGGGAAGTTTCTCGGTTAAGAGTATTTGAAATATCAAATAATACAATGCGTATTTCAAGGTGTAAATGGCCACTACAATTAGCACCAATACTAAATAATTTCTCCAGTCAGCTTCAAATGTCAATTTGAGGTCAAATGGCTGATAGATATGCAGAGCGAAGGATAGAGTCAACACATAGATCAAAATGAACACAATTTGAAATACATCAATTCCCGGTATTAGTTCAAAGAAACTAACTTCTGATTTGAGTGATCTGAATGGGGTTCTAAGCGCGTAAAAATAGCGTGTCGAATCCAATGCCCGAAGACTGCCTATGAGTATCAGAATGAATAAGGCCATAATCAGAACCCATCCATGGGTGCGCTTATTTCTGTGAGTGGCACTTTGCCTTTCAAAATAGGGCTCGGGCTCTACGTCTTCAATTATTTCAACGCCGCTAGCTATGCTATCCAAGGAGTCCGCATGAGCTCCAAGCGCATCTAAAGCTTTGGAAAGGAAGCTATCAATTTCAAAAGAGTCAGATTGAGTAGTAAAAAGACTCGTGTCAGAAATTAAAATAGTGTCCTTATCATTTTGCGCAACGCAGTCTACCTTACAAAAAGAAAGTAGAAGTAATAATACAATGACGGAGCCTATTTTTTTCACTGGTGCAAATGTATCTGTCAGAGATAATTTATAAGTCCAAAATGCACTTTTGCTCTGTTAAATTGTATCGGCAAGTCATTTTGTGCACCTAGGGCATAATCCAAATTAAGAATTCCGTTAGGCAATTGAATATTTACCCCAGCCCCAAATCCATAGGGAAGGTCAGAAGTGAACCCTCCTTGAAGTGGGCTTGCATTCTCGATATAAGCCAGGTTTCCGAATAAATGAAAATTGGCATCACGATTTAATAGGTAGCGATATTCAAGAGTTAGCTGGTGAATATTATGTCCTTCAATACTCTGTTCATCAAATCCGCGAAGTGAGCGTGCGCCTCCAATTCGGAATAAGTCATTTCTCAAAATATTGTCCGCAACGATCTGTTGGCCAGAAACCTGAATCTTGATTGTGCTCTTCTCGAAAATAGGCATGTAACCCTCAAGCAAATAGTCAAATTGCCCCTGAAGTGAAGTCAGATCAATTAAATCATATACACTTCCCATACTTCCATTTTCTAGCTGAAATTGAACCCGTTCTATTGTCGCATTCCGCTCAATATTCCGAGTCCCCAAACTGCCATCAACTAATAATCTGAACCCTTTTCTAGGGTTAAACCGATAGTCTCGGCGGTCTATATTTACACCTAAGCCGTAAGACCTAATTTTAACTGGATTATTAGTAGGTAAGGTTTTACTCTGCCTCAATCCAAGGGTGTCAGGAGAGAGAATTGTACTATTCTGGTTTGAATAATAGAAACGAAAATAATCCGAGCCCGAAAGAAGAATTCTACCCCCAATACCTGTCTTGAGCTTCAGAAATGTTGTATCAAGTTTCATCAAATCAAAACTCAGGTCTAATCCGAGATTTGTATTTAATAAAAATGGATAGGCGAAATCAATTTCTAATTCTTGGCTATTCTGAAGAAAACTTCTCCAATGTGTCCGAAACCCCACTCCGCGGTTAAACAAATTTAGCAGAGCAATATCCATTTCACCTGTAAGAAGCAGTTTGCCATCACTACTTTCACTATTCGGAGCAAAGCCAATAATCCCATCAAATCGATCACTCTTTTTTTTATCTAAATGCACTTGGATTCGCATTTTCTTGTAGCCAAAGAAAACACGAGTTGGCGCTGTCAATTCTACGAAAGGGATACTCCTCAATTTCTTATCGATGCCTTGAACATCCTTCTCTTTATAAACCCCCTGCCTCTTGAGGTTCAAATAATTCCTCAGGTACTGGGTCGAAATATTCGCATTCCCGATAATTTCAATAGAATCATACACATACAGCGAACCTTTATTCAGCTCTATTGTGGCTTTGATTTTTTCATCCGCGATCTCTTCTAAGTTTATTTTAATTTCAGCAAAAGGGTACCCATTGTTTTCTGCAGATTTTAATATTTCCAAAACCACATCACTAATCTCTGTAGGATTAAAAACGGGTTCTGAGAGTAATTCATTCCTTTTTGAACTAAGCCATTCATCAGGGATATGGTCAGTTTTCAAGCTGTCAATCGAGTATATCTCTCCGACAAATACAACCACAACATGAGTTTTCCCTTTATCAAAGCTTGAGTCGACAGATGCAGTCAAATGACCTTTTTCAATAAGCTGAAGGACAATGCTTCTCTTTTGAGCTTTAATCTCTTCTATGTCCAGAACTTCTTGTTTATATATGATGTTCTCGACATTGAAATTCTGGCTTGTGCCCCTGAATTGAACTTCAAAATTTTGCAGATCACCCTGTCCTTTGGTTATAATCGATAAAAGTAAAAAACACAGAACTGCTATTACAGAACGCATCATTTTCACATATCTACCCAAATCAGCCATTGATAGGTTTTCGCTGTTTTTTGGGAGCAACGAAATGAAAGCCTTTGAGGTAAGAGGGCTCGAAATAGGCCACATCTTGAAACTCGTTATTATTCCATTTTTCAAATAATAAAGGGCCCATGAACTTGGCATGGGATAATGTATTAGTAGATATTTTTGCACCCTTGAAAATCTCAAGTTCGACACATTTAAATGCCCCACTGCCTATAACGTGTAAATTGGCGTTTGAAGTTTCTATTGGCAATTCGACCTCCGTTAAAATTGCAGGCTCTGCTTTTGTTAGCTCTTCGTTGTGCCAATTAAAAAATTGCCAGAACACTTCCATTCTTCGGGCATCGACCATAGAACAGATAAAATCACAATCACTCAAGTGATTCTGGGTTGCATAGGCGCTTGCAACTAAAGAAAGACCCTCCAACCCAATTAAGGGGATAGAATTGGAATAGGCAATGGCTTTGGCAGCGGTGCACCCAATACGCAATCCAGTATAAGAGCCCGGACCTAAATTAACTGCGACTGCTCCTAAGTTACTTATCTGATATCCTTGTGATTGCATCAACTCCCCAATAAGGGTGAAGAGAAATTGTGAATGCACATTTGGCTCGTTCTTTTCACGAAATCCAAGTAGCTCCGCATTTTTGAATAAGGCTACAGAGCAAATACTTTCAGAGCTTTCGATTGCGAGTATTAATGCCATTGGTACAAAGATGTACTTTTTGAACATGCATTGTCAAATAGGATAGAATTGATTTTATCGTCGCATTAATTCAAATTCATTTACTCCATATTTGCCACTTCAAATAAATCCAATGAACACTCAAGGGAAAAAAGCACCTGTTTGTGCAAAGCGAGATCATATTCATACGGAACATGGAGTAGAGAGATATGACCCTTATTACTGGTTGAGAGACAAGGAAAACCAAGAAGTTATTCAATACCTGAATGACGAAAACGAATATACATCTCAGGTAATGGCAGATACCCAGAATCTACAGGATTCGCTCTATGAGGAGATGTTAGCTCGAATCAAACAACAGGATGAGTCCGTTCCATATTTCAAGAATGATTATTGGTACTATACAAGGTTTGAAGAGGGGAAAGAGTATCCAATATTTTGCCGTAAAAAGGGTAATTTGAAGAATGAGGAAATCGTCCTTTTAAACGTCAATGAACTGGCTGAAGGGCACGCTTATTATCAGATTGGCGGTTTGAGTATAAGTGAAGATAATGACTGGATTGCGTACAGTGTCGACACCCAAAGCAGGAGGATTTATACCATTTATTTTAAGAACCTGACGACCGGTGAAGTCAGTGAACAAGCTATTGCAAATACAACCGGCTCTGCAGTATGGTCTGCGAATAATGATATCATTTTTTACACAACAAAAAATGAAGAAACGCTACGTTCAGATACGATATATCGCTATACACGAAGTAGTTCAGAGTCTGTTTTAGTTTATCACGAACCAGATGAAGCATTCTACGCACATATTCATAAGTCTAAATCGAGAAAGTATTTAATAATTGGTGCTACAAGCACTTTGACTTCAGAATATAGATTTGTAGAGGCAAATGAACCTACCCAGGAGTTCAGACTTTTCCAATCCAGAGTTAGGGGTATGGAATATGGTATTGCCCACTTTCAAGATCACTTCTATATCCTTACGAACTGGGAGGCTAAAAACTTTAGGTTAATGAAATGCGGTCTCGAACACACAGATCGATCGAATTGGCAGGAAGAAATTCCCCATCGCGCTGATACTCTGCTCGAGGGCATGGATCTTTTCAATGACTTTATGGTGCTTGAAGAACGTTCTAAAGGTCTAACCCAAATTCGAATAAAACAGTTTTCCGCAGCGACAGACTATTATATGCGGTTCGATGATGAAACATATACTGCTGGAACATCTGTGAACCCTGAGTACAATACTCAAATACTTCGATTCGGGTATACTTCAATGACTACACCATCATCGACATATGATTTTGATATGGCTACTCAAGAGAAAACCCTTCTTAAGCAAACAGAAATCGTTGGGGGTTATGATAGCAGCGCTTACGATTCAAAAAGGTTATATATCACGGCACGGGATGGGGTAGAAGTTCCAGTTTCTATTGTATTCAATCGGAAATTTCCACCTTCAGCGAATACACCTCTCTTATTATATGGCTATGGCTCTTATGGCCACTCTATGGATCCTTATTTCAGTTCCTTGAGGTTATCTCTTTTAAACCGAGGAATAAGCTTTGCGATTGCACATATTCGAGGAGGCGAGGAAATGGGAAGGTCTTGGTATGACAACGGTAAACTCCTCAACAAACTAAATACCTTCAATGATTTTATTGATATCGCTGATTACTTAGTTAATAACGAGTATACTAGTACGAAGCACATGTATGCGATGGGAGGGAGTGCCGGAGGATTATTAGTTGGGGCTGTGATGAATATGCGACCAGATCTTTGGAATGGCATTTTCGCATCGGTTCCCTTTGTGGATGTCGTAACAACCATGTTCGACGAAAGTATACCTCTCACCACAGGGGAGTTCGACGAGTGGGGTAACCCGAAAGACAAAGAGTTCTTCGACCATATAATGAAGTATCGTCCCTATGATAATGTAGAAGAGAAGGACTATCCAAACATCTTAGTAACTACTGGTTTTCACGATAGTCAAGTTCAATATTGGGAGCCGGCGAAATGGGTAGCGAAACTTCGAGATTTAAAAACCGATAACAACATTCTTCTATTTAAAACGGAAATGGAATTCGGACACAGCGGGGCTAGTGGTCGATTTCAACGAATAAAAGAAGTTGCGTTGGAATACACTTATCTTCTTTCCTTAGAAGGAATTACTTCTTAAGTAGGTGCTTAAATTCCTTGCGGAATTTTGCCACCTTAGGGGCAATCACAATTGAGCAATATGGTTGTTCGCCATTTTGAGAAAAATAGTTCTGATGATAGTTTTCGGCTTCGTAGAATTCTGAAGCAGACTCAATCGCAGTGACAATTGGATTTGACCATAGTCTTGATGCATCCGTTTTGGCTAGAGATGATTCTGCGTCCGTTTTCTGGCCTTCGTTGTGGTAAAAAATGACACTTCTATACTGTTCTCCTTTGTCCGCACCCTGACGGTTAAGGGTTGTAGGATCATGAGAATGCCAAAACACTTCCAGTAGAGTCTCAAAATTTATTATTGACGGATCATACCAAATTCTTGCAACTTCAACATGTCCGCTAGTTCCAGAACATACTTCTTTATAACTAGGGTTTTCAGATGCCCCACCCATATAGCCGCTTACGACTTTGTGTACACCTTTTAATTCTTGAAACACAGCTTCGACACACCAAAAACATCCTGCTCCGACTGTCATACTATCTAAACCTTCCATATTTTCCATATCAATATTTTCAATGCTTTTTGAAGCTTGTTTTGCGTTTTCATGCGCACATGAGGAAAAAAATACTCCAAAGATTCCGACGCAAATTGCCAACACTTTATTCATTATTCAACTTTTTTAATTCAATGGAGACAGAGTTCACACAGTGTCTTGTATCTTTAGAGGTGAAACCTTCTCCAAGAAACACATGTCCTAAATGACCATCACAGTTAGCACAGACAATTTCAGTTCGCGACCCATCAACATCTAGATGCCGAGTCACAGCTCCGATTACCTCGTCATCAAAGCTCGGCCATCCGCAATGACTATCGAATTTGTCCTTTGACCAATAAAGGGGAGCATGACATTTACGACATAGATAAACACCTTCGACTTTTGAATTCCAATATTCTCCAGTGAATGCTCGCTCTGTTCCCTTTTTATCCAAAACGTAGGATTCAAATTCATTCAAATTATGAAATGGTCTGGAAACGCTCCCGTCTCTTGTGTCGAAAAGGATATGAAAGACTTCATCTTTCACAAATTGGGGCTCAATAGGTTCATGTTCAAGGGAAGAAGAAATAGTCTTGAGCACTTTTCCTTTTGAATCACAAATTAATACAACATATGAAGTAGTGAGATTCGCAGCTCGTGACAAATCAATTTGATCTTTAAACAAATCTGACCACGCTACGTTCGATAATTCTTCACGGGTGAGACCCACAGTCCCAACTTCAAAATCATCCAAATTGCGCTCAAGTCCAGCATAATAAACTTTAAACGCGTCATATATTTTTGAACTTTTTTCTGGATACCAAAATAGAACTGTTAATGCTCTCGATTCGTCAACCAAATCCTTTTGTGGGATATATTGATTCTCTATTTCTCTCACTTCAGGAACAGATCTCAAATGATTTTCAAGGCTGAATAAGCTGTCTGCAATAGTTGCGAGAGAATATGCTTTATTCTCCCGATAATTCAAGGCTTCGTTTTTCATATTTTGTCCGGAACAATTGCTCAAAAAGAGTGCTGAAGATAGCAATATTAGAATTGAGTAAGCTTTCATTAATAAACAACAAAACAAGGATTTGCCCAAAATGTTGTTGGGCTCGACAAACGCGCGAGATAATTAGATTAGTGCTACTTTTTCTGAGAGAAGGATTCTGTTTGTATCTTTAGAAACTGAAATTCTAATTATGGAGATTAAGGTAGGTGGTGTACCAGAACATTTTAACTATCCTTGGAAGATTGCGCAGCGTGAAAAAAGCTTCGAGAATATTGGGATTAACTTTCAATGGGAAGACATAAGAGGTGGCACGGGTGAAATGTGCAGACGTCTTAGAGATGGGTCTCTGGACATCGCCGTTGTTCTGACCGAAGGGATTGTTGCCGACATCGCAAATGGTAACCCATCTATGATTGTTCAAAAATTTGTTAAAAGCCCATTGGTTTGGGGTATACACGCATTTGCAAATTCAGATATATCAAACCTTGATAATATGAGTGAATTGAGATATGCAATTAGCCGTCCGGGAAGTGGTTCTCATATAATGGCTAGCGTAGAGGCAAGTTATCGTGGACAAGAATTGAAGGAATCAAATTTTGTAGAAGTTGGGAATATTGATGGAGCCGTTGAGGCTTTATCTGAAGGGAAGGCAGACATATTGTTTTGGGAAAAATTCACAACAATGCCCTTAGTTCAGGATAATACACTAAAAAGAATTGGTGAATGCATTACCCCTTGGCCATGTTTCTGTATTGCTGTTCGAGATGAAGTACTAATAAAACACCCTCAAGAAGTATGGAATATGTTATGGTTGATTCGAAAGATTAGCCGTCATTTCATGCACGACCCGAAATCTCCAGAATTGATATCCAAGGAGTATGGGTTGGACCCAAATCAAGTCAAAATTTGGTTTAATCAAACGGAATGGGAGCAAGACGTATATATTTCCCAAAAAATGCTTTCCAATGTGATGAATACTTTAATTGACGTTCAAGTAATTGACCATAAAGTGAGTACAGAACAATTGTGCTGGAATAGGACGATAGTCTATTAATTATCGACCAATGGCATTTACCCGAGGACAATAATTTGCATTAATAATCATGAACAAGAAAATATCAACTTTTGCATTGGTCCTGCTTTCAATATTCGCGCTTCAATCTTGTGACAAGGCTGCCCAATTTGCTTCAATGGAAGAAGATTCACTTTCCCAAGCTGATTTCAGATCGTCTGAGGCAGTTGAGGAAGATGCAGGCTTGACATTCGCATGGGCCTTTGGCGATGCAAATGGTTCGGACGAAAAACCACGAACGTTTAACGGTGAACCAAGTGTCGTTGATTTTGACAAGTCAGAGGAAAAGGAAAAAGTCGAGAAAATTGATAAAAGTAAGATTATCCGAAATTCATGGATTCAAATTGAATTGAAGGATTATAATCAAGGCAAACATCAGATTTTTCAAGTCATCGATAAGCTAGGTGCATTTGTTTCCAAAGAGAATGAGCAAAAGGAAACTTACCGTATTCAAAATGAGCTGGAGATTAAAATCCCAAATCATCGTTTTGATGATCTGATTTCCCAGCTAACGGCAGTGGAAGCAGTGTTGCATATTGATAGCAAAAGAACTAATGCAAAAGACGTTGGAGAAGAATATTATGACTTAGAAGCCAGAATAAAGGCAAAGAAAGAAGTAGAAGCCCGCTATTTAGACATCTTAAAGAGAGCGCGAACTATTCCCGATGTATTGAGCGTCGAAGAAAAGCTAAGGGTGATTAGAGAAGAAATAGAAGCACGTCAGGGAAGATTACGATATTTAAAGGATCAAATTTCGAGAAGCACCGTTTATTTGACCATTTATCAAAACTTGGACTATACTGCACCTCGACCAGAGCGAAGAGGGTTCTTGAATAAATTTGGAAGTGCATTGGTCGGAGGGTGGAATGCCATCCTAGACTTTATAATCGGTCTTGGCTATTTATGGCCTGTGTGGTTAGTTCTTGGAGGATTGTTCTACCTCTGGAAGACTCGCAGAATTAGAGGAATATTTAGACGCAAGAAAGACTAGCAAATCAGATTTGTCGTCCTTTATTTTGTGGGTTTGTTTATCAAAGGCAAGTCCTCTGTTCGATGCGCGTTAGGAATCTGAATAAGAGTTAAACGAGCCAAGAAGAGGCTATCGTCCCCAAGCTGGTGACTTAACAAAGAGCGGAATTCGGTCAAGCTTCTAACCCCGTATAGTTTCTTTCAACACAAGTTATGTTTTGATCTTTTGACAGAAACTGTAACAAATCCGCCAAATTGCGTCCAATTCTCCAATCACGATTAGCTACATTTGTTGACCAAAATCATAGACTTTTACATGCCGAATCAGGAGGAATTTAGACTTCATATTGACGAAGGATACAAGTTTAAAGGCGACAGCATTCTTTTAGGCACCTCAATGTTGAACGGAGAGGCGCTTTATGCAAATCAAGTGAGAATGCCATTAAAAACATTCAACCGACACGGACTTATTGCAGGAGCAACAGGTACTGGGAAAACCAAAACTCTCCAAAATATTGCTGAGCGTTTATCGGAAAAAGGTATTTCCGTTCTGCTTATGGATGTTAAAGGAGATTTGAGTGGATTAAGCCAAGGTGGAAACCCACATCCCAAAATTGATGAAAGGCATAATAAAATTGGATCACCTTGGATTCAGCGCGCATACCCTTGTGAATTGCTAACCATCAGTGACCAGGACGGCGTGCGAATGAGAGCTACTATTTCAGAATTTGGACCAGTACTGCTGTCAAAAATTCTTGATTTAAATGATACGCAAACCGGTATTGTTTCTTTGGTTTTTAAGTATTGCGATGATAATGTCTTACCTCTTTTAGATATCAAGGACTTCAGAAAGGTACTCCAGTATATATCGAATGAAGGTAAAGAGCACATTGAAAAACAATATGGACTGGTAAGTTCAAGTTCAGTTGGTGCAATTATGCGAAAGCTTTTAGAAATAGAGCAACAAGGTGCAGATTTGTTCTTTGGTGAAAGATCATTCGATGTAGAAGACCTTATCAAACAGGATGAAAAAGGTTTGGGGTCAATTAATATCCTACGTCTCGATGACATTCAAAGTAAACCTCGATTGTTCAGTACATTTATGCTTTGCCTTTTGGCTGAGATTTACGAAAAATTTCCTGAGCAAGGGGACAAAGAGGAACCGGAATTAGTTCTATTCATTGATGAAGCGCATCTGATTTTTAAAGAAGCGACGAAGGCTTTATTGAATCAGATTGAGACTATTGTAAAACTTATCCGATCAAAGGGAGTAGGGATTTTCTTCTGTACGCAAAATCCATCTGACATTCCAGACGCAGTTCTGAGTCAATTAGGGATGAAAGTTCAACATGCCCTTCGAGCCTTCACAGCGAAAGATCGAAAAGCTATAAAACTGACTTCAGAAAATTACCCCATAAGTGCATTTTATAAAACAGATGAACTATTAACTAAATTGGGAATTGGTGAAGCGCTGGTTAGTGTATTGAACGAAAAAGGTATTCCAACGCCTCTGGTTCATACCTTGCTCACTGCTCCTTCTTCAAGAATGGACATCATCTCATCAGTAGAAAAGGATTCCGTGATAGAAAAATCGGTCATCCGGACAAAGTATGCTGAAGAAATTGATCGAGAAAGTGCTTATGAACTTCTTGAAGAAAAACTGGAGAAAGCTGAGAAGGACGAAAAGGAAAGGAAATCAAAAGAGCTGAGGGAAGAGAAAAAAAGTAGGAAAACGACTCGATCACGCAGGAGGCCTGAGAAAAGCACGTTTGAAAAAATAGCATCTCATCCAACCACGAAAATAATTGTTCGAGAATTGACAAGGGGCTTATTAGGGGTCTTAGGAGTTCGAAGGCGATAAAGACGTGGTATGTCAAATGTGACTTATGTGGTGATGGTCGTCAAAAGAAGTATATCAAGCACAAATTATATTAAAGTATGGCAATTCTAAAGGTTATCGAAATCATGGCAAACTCCCCTAAAAGCTGGGAAGCAGCCACATCTAATGCAGTTAAGCAAGCAGGGAAAACAATTAAAAATATTAAATCGGCTTACGTTCAAGAAATGAGCACCAAGGTTAAAAATGGAGCAGTAGTCGAATACCGCGTGAATGTCAAGATCACTTTTGAAGTGAGATAGTTCGCGCATTTTTTCTAAATTTACCAACCAAATTGAAAGCAAGATGAAATTCGAGATTTATCAAAGCGAAAAGAGCAAAGAGTACTATTTCAGACTTAAAGCTGGAAATGGTCAAAACATTCTAGGCAGTGAAGGCTATAAAGCCAAAGCAAGTTGCGTGAACGGCGTTGAATCAGTAAGAAAAAACTCTCAACAAGAGGGCAGATTTGAAGTCAAAGAAGCAAAAAATGGGAAATGGCATTTCAACTTGAAATCCACTAATGGACAAGTCGTAGGTTCAAGCCAATTGTATGCTTCTGAAAGTGGAATGAAAAACGGTATCGAGAGTGTAATGAAAAATGCACCTGAGGCAACCGTTGACGATCAAACAGCATAGTTTAAATACTAACAATCTTTAAAGCATTTTAAATCCCGTCGTAGTGACGGGAGTTTTTTTTGAATCATGGTAGTAAAGTGTGTCGTCATTCTTTTTAGCGAATTGAGGAATTGCAAAGATTCATATTACTAAGCAAGTCAATTGATGATTCAATGACTGAACTTAAAGCAGTCCATAGCTCAAAAGACTATGAACCATTAAAGAGAACCATAATGGGTGGTCTCTATCTGCTAACTGCAATTGTATGCCACGCACAAACACCATTTGGAAATCTTAATTGTTGAATAGTGGAAGTTTAGATTGATTGGTGAGGTCAATCTTCTAGGTCCAATTTTATTTGACTTTTAATTAAAGCCATACCTTCATTAAAGCAGTTTCTACATCGCGCTTCATAGAGGTCGCGCTCCCCTAATTCTACAGTTTGTTCATTATCGATTTTCTTAAAAGTATGTGAAGCTATGTCGCCACATTGAATACAGATTGCATGAACTTTGGTCACATATTCTGCTATTGATAGAATTTGGGGCATTGGTCCAAATGGATCCCCTCGAAAGTCCATATCCAAACCCGCTACTATAACGCGCACCTTACTCTTAGCCAGTTGCACGCAGACGTCCACCAAAGAGTCATCGAAAAACTGAGCTTCGTCGACAGCCACTACATCAAATCCGGCAGCCATTTCTATCATATCCTTGGGATTTTCCAGCGGAAATGATTGGACACTATTTTGATCATGAGAAACAACTTCATCATCGTCATATCGAATATCAATTGCCGGTTTGAAAATTCGAATCTTCAAATTCGCAATTTGCGCTCTTTTAATTCTGCGGATCAGCTCTTCTGTTTTTCCTGAAAACATTGAACCGCAGACTACTTCGATCCATCCGCGCTCTTTTTGTGGTTCTATGAACATAATTGATTCCGCTTCGAAAATAGTAGAAAGCTAAATTCAATCAAACTGGAAATGTAGACCATTGCATACACGGTAGATAAATGATTGAGCGGTGGAGCACGCGAATAACTAATTTTGTCCGTTAGAAATAAAAGGTACACCTACTCCTATTGCGCTATGAACAGAGAATCGATCCACAGAAAAATTAGAGAGCTAATCGAATTACTTGAATTAAATAATAACCGATTATTTCTTCAAGATGATGAGATCTCTTCTTTCGATACCGAATATCTCAAGCAATTGGCATTGTCGCTTTATCAGCAAATCGATACCCTGGGATTGAACAGTTCTGCAGGAGTGGACCACTCTTCTCACGAGAAACGCGACTCGACAACAGAAGTTAAGATTGAAAAACCCCAAGATAAGGTGGTGGAGAAACCAGTCGAGAAGCTAGTTCCTAAAACGATACTTACAGATAAACTCCTGGAAGACCTCATTGAAGCTGAGGAAAACATGAGCAGCCAGGAGGATATTGCGGTTGAAACTGCTGATGAGTTGGAAAACGAAGTAGCTGAAGAAGTGGTTGAAGCGTTCACTGAAAGGATCGTCGAAAAGGAGGATATCGTAAAATTTGGAGCTGATGAAAAGGTAGAAGAGTCGAAACCGATTAAGACGGTTGAAAATACTCCTAGCAAAAAGAATCTAAAGAGTTCTTCAGGTGATATTTATGAAAATTTGAAGAATCGCAAGATTGAGTCAATCAAAAA
>ERZ1046740.2070-NODE-2070-length-13303-cov-5.085824_pt1 | contig 13303 bp, 10 predicted proteins | sample MGYA00383093_ERZ1046740 | MGnify/ENA primary metagenome ERZ1046740 (study PRJEB29581, sample SAMEA5548363) | metagenome | biome: marine; feature: coastal; material: water | depth 25 m | study: Short-term variability in the microbial, nano- and picoplankton...
CGTCAGATGCGGAAGGACCACTGGAGCTACTGGACGGTGCCGCGAACGGATCGACCGGACCGGAAGAGGAACCACCGCCATCACGGAAACCAGTCAAACGAATGACGGTCGCACGTGAGATCGGGAAAAACTCGGTGACATTGGAGGACTCGCCGCCGGTCGCATCGCTGGTATCCACCGTGACCGCATCGGCACTGACGCTGTAAGCGAAGTTCACCTGCTGTGTGACGAACTCAAGAATACGATCCAGGTTCAAGTTACGCAGGCTGATGTTGACGCGCGGGTTGTTTTGATTCGCGTCGAACAGCGGCACGATATTCACACCGATATGCTCGGGATCGTATTCAACCGAAAGCTCGGACAGCGTATCAATCACACGGGTGAGTTCCATGCCGGAGAAGTTTACCTGCGGGATGACGATGCTCTTCATCTTCTGCAAGATGCCGGAATCAACGATACCAACTTCTGGACCGCCGGCATCAATATCGAAGACCTTTGGACGTTCCCAGTTCTGGTCGACTTCCGTGAGCATTTGCTCGCGAGTCTTGTAGAAGTTTTGCTTGTGCACGACGCCAAGAATTTCAGCAATGCGTGTTTGGAAGAGTTTCGCCTCAGTGTTGTTGGCATCGCGCGCTTCGACTTCTTTAAAGGTAGCGGAAGCACCATCGTAATCACCGTTCAAATATTGGGCACGGCCGCGAGTCAGCAGATCACGGATGATTTTGGCCTGAGCCACATATTCCGGGCTGACCTCCTGAATCGGGAGTGCGTAAGGATCGGAGATCTGCTTATCCAGCTTGGTCGCCAGAGTATTTGCCGCACGTGCGCTGCCACCCGCCGCACGATAATCTTCGAGGAGTTGTTCCGCACCTTTCGCATTGCCTGCATCAGCGAGCGCTTTGGCTTCGGTCAGTACGATGTCGGCCTTGGCGGCTTCGAGAGCTTCCAGTACACCTGCAGTGGAAGTGTTCAGCGTCAGGCTGGCAGTTGCGGCATTGAGCAATCCGCTGGCATCGGCATACGCGCCGAGCTCCGCAAGCTTGGCAGCTTCGTCGATTGCATTTTCAGCAGCCGCGATCTTTGTGTCCTGATCGGCCGCCGCCGCAGCAACGATCGATTCGGCGCCAGAGGCAGACTCAGCGGGAGCGGTCATTGCAGCTTCGACTGTCACATCGGGCGCTTGGCCATACACCACGGCACCACCGTTCTGACTGTCGAGGTCCTTGTTAATGGCAGCGAGCAAGCGCTGTACATTCTCATCGCTTGGCGCGATCTTAATCAGCTCCTCAGCTTTCTCTTTCGCCAGTGAAAGATTGCCGGAGTCGCGGGCGCGCAGTGTTTCAGCCATCAGCTGAATCTTCTGCGGCGCGTTTTGGGCATCGGCCAGATGCGGTGCGACGAAAGTAAAGGTTCCAAGCGCACCAGCCATAAGGATGGCCGAAATGCGCATGCGTGCAGCGAGGTATTTTTTCATATTTAGATGTAGCAAGGTTGCTGTTTGTTTTTTGTTTTAAATGCTTAGAATGCGAAATCGAAAAGCTGACTGGATTCGTCGGCTTCCGGAGCTCCTACTGTGGGGATGTCTTCTTCAATGGTGTTACGGACGTTCAGCGTTCGGGTTTCGGCTGCCAGCTCGTCGGTGGCTAATTTTTCGACTTTAATGGTGGATGCTTCAAGGTTTATTTCCTGAAGCACATACTTGCCAGCCGGCGTTTCGAACTCGGACGGCGCCTCTTTCAAATCAATATTCACGGATGCGTCCTGTTCGGAACGCACCGTAATCGTGAAGCTATCATTAAACAGACGTTCCCCGTGTGTGAGGACCACTTCCTCGCCGGTACGCTGGTCCAGCAGTGTGGCTTTGACGATCTTGTACGGATTGTCGTCTTCGTCGCGCAGACGCTCAATCGTGAAGTCCAGTAGTTTGAATTCAGCCGCCGCCTTCTCCTGGCCGATACGTGCGCGCACTTGAGTCCCGGTTTCCTCGTTGGAGAGCAGCAGCAGGCTCTTGGAGGCGTCGCTCAGATCTTCCTCGATATAACCTTCGAGCTGAATGCGATAGGCATCGCGCTTAATTTCAGCCAGATAGACGCCGAAGGGTGGTTTCGGCTTCGTATCATCGTAGGGAGGCTTAAAGATGAAAGTGCCATCGTTATCGATATAGATTTCAGGTGGCGTAAAGACATCGTACAGTTCGCCCGGCGCTTGCTCGGTCGCCTCCGGCCATGTGGCCGCGACTTCCGACGATTGTGGAACCGGAATGGCTTGATACGGATGATCGGCGGGTTGCCCGACCTGCGGCTGAGCCGAAGGAAGCGCGCCGGATTTCATCACGTAGAACCCCACTCCCGCGAGGAGTGCCAATACAGCCAACGCCAAGAGCAGCTTGTCGTATATTTTATTCATGTGGGATTAGGAAGGGTTCTCCTCGGAGTCGGAAGGAAGGATGATTTCGATAAATTCGAGTGTCACGGTAAAGCTGGAGATGTTCTCTGAGATGACCGGCGTTTGATTCGCTTTGGGCCCCTCGGTTGTCTTGGAATCCGAAGCCGGTGCTCCAAACACGCTGAAAATATCGTCGATCTTCTCCTTGGGGCTCTTCGTCGCTTTCGCAGTCGTCGCCGATCCGGATGGACGCTCGACCTCGACACTGCGCACGACGATCGGTAAATTGAACTGCGCCAAGTTGTTGAGGAATTGACGCAGGGATCTGGTGTAACCGGTGAAGGTCACACTGAAGGCCAGTGTATCGATCGCACCGGGTGCCCGTGCGGAAATCGCCGGATTAATTTGATAGCCGGCCAGGGCCTTGCTATCCGCAGCCTTCACTTCGAGCACTTCGCGCTCAATTTTTTGAATTCCGGCCGGATGCGTCGCGATCAATTGATTCACAATGTAACTCAAAATCTGACGCTGCTTATCCAGCACGGGGACCACCGCCTGATCTTCAGGAATAATCGCCTCGTCGATATACTGATCGAAACCGAAGGCAAAATTATCCGGAATATCAATCGGAGTCGGCACCTCATTCGGGCCGATATGCGCGGTCGCCAGTTTCTGATATTCGGAAATATATTGCTGAATGCCCGCCATGACACGCACACCATCAGACGAAGTCGTCAGGCGCGAACCACGCTGCAAATCCTCACGGATACGCTGCAATTCGGCGCGTAACTGTTGCGCATTTTGCTCGGAAACGGCCACATTCTCAACCGTCGGCGCCGGGTCTGCATACAGCAGGCCTTTAATTTGGCTTTCCGCGTTGGCGACTTGCTTTTTCGATTTTGTAAGCTTGCCGGACTCTGCAAACACCAAGCAACAACCACCCGCAAAAACCAGCAGAAAGAGCGCACACAAGATGCAGAACACAGGATTTTTCTTAAATAAACCCATAGGAATTAAAGCGGTTTCGTCGTATCCACGACCAAATTGATACTAAAAGGAAGGACGTTTAAACCATCGCGCAGACTGGTCCACGTAATGACCGGGGACTTCGAGGACACGACAAATTCAGAATTTTCGAAGCTGGACTGCAGGCTCTTGATCCGGCGGGACAGCGCCTCTTGGTCAACATTGACCGCACCATCGGCAGTCTGACGGACGAGCATCTGGCCTTCGACGACCACCTCATATGAAGCGGCGCCACCTTCAGGCTGATCACGCACGACATTGAGCTTATCGAGCCAGACATCTTCGGCCTGATGCAAGCTTTCCTGCAACTCGGCAAAGAACTGGATCCAATTCGACTTGGAATTGACCAACCCCTCGACGCGTTGAATCGATTCCCCGAGGGCTTCGGCTTGCGCTTGATTGCTGCGAATGCGTGCTTGATTGGACTGCAGCGGCTGCAAATCGGCTTGAATCGCCTGAACCTGATCGGCATAGGCGGAGTTCGCCTGCTTGAAAGCAACAAACGCAGGCAGCGGTGCCAGAGCCAAACAAGCGGCGGCAATCAAAAGGAAGGGCTTCTTGCTGGCAAATGCCATCGCTTTCTGCACTTCTTCCGGCAGCAGGTTCACCCCGGCGGCATCCGGAATCATATCACGGCAAGCCTCGCCGATAATCTCGCTGGTCTGCAAGCGCAGGACGTCGATATCGAGATCGATCGCACCGTCCAGGGTCACATTCTGAAGCGGATCGAAAAACTCAACACTGACCTTCTGGGTCGTCGAAAGCTGTTCAGCCAAGCCCTTTAAGAGCGCACCGCGGCCATTCAAAAGAATGCGCTTCGGAGCGGCACCACCCTTTTGGCGGCGATAGTTGACGATCGAACGGGTAATTTCCTGACTCATGCGACGCATGAAAGACTCCGAGCAAGAGGTCAGCAGCTTTGCGACCGAATTATCATCGGAATAATCCATCTCACCGCCGAAGAACTTATGCTTGATCGCCTCCGCCTGCTGAAAGGACTTGCCGATACTATCAGCAATATTCTGCGTGAGCGAATTGCCGCCCAACTGGATATTTCGAACAAAGAATCCGTCCGGGTTGCGGAACAGCAAGTTGGTCGAACGCGCGCCAATATTGATCAGCAAGACATCGTCATCGACATCAGGATACGCAAACCGAAGCGCATTATAGTCCAGCACCGTTGCCGCACTAATGCTTTCCGCTGAAAATCCAGCCGCAGATACGTTGCCACAGAATTCATCCACGGTATTGGATTTGGCCGCAATGAAGAGTACTTCCGTCTCCACGCCATCGTCGCCGACGACTTGACTATCCCACACCACTTCATGCAACGGATAAGGAATGTTCTGCTGCGCTTCAAAAGCAATGATCTGGGCGCGCTTCGCTTCCTCAATGTGCGGAATGCGAATGGTCTTCGTTAAAATCTGATTGCCCGGCAGAATGAGCGTGGCTTTTCCAGAAAGCTTGTGGACGTGCGCCAGCGTCTTCAGCGCCTCGCCGATTGCCCCCAAGGCAGCCTCATCATTTGAAAAGTCGTATTTAAGATCTTCGCAAACCAGCTTCTCGATCTGAAGACTGCCTGCTTGCGAAGAGACCACGGCCGCGGTCACGCGACTGGCACCGCAGTTAATAATTAGTCGTTTGGAACTACTCATGAAAAAGTTGGAAAGGCATATGAAAGCTCGAAATTACTGACGCACGTCACGGCGCAAAAAGACCGGGAGATCGCTGATCCTCCCAAGGTTCCCGGCAGGCGCGTAGTACACAGGCATTAAGATATGATCATTATCCGCACCTTCGGAATTCGCCTTCGACAGAAACGAATCCAGAATGGTCTGATTGGTAATACTACTGCTCATGCCGCTCTTCTGGCGTGCTTGCTCTTCGTCGTTGATCGAAATTTCGACATAATAGAAGTCCGGATCTACAGGCAGTTGATCCCGCTCGACGATCATACCGGGCAGATAAAAGTAGAGGTTATTATCATCCCCCTGCTCCATGATGATGATTTCAACCTCGGCAGTGTAGTAATCAAAATTAGGCGCGCCCGATGCCGCCTTACCTTTCAACTTGTAGGCGAGGTAGACCTTGACCTTCACGTTCTCAACGAAGCGCGAATCTCTGGCTTCTGGCGAAGCGTTGCCCTCGCAGGAACGCTCCACTTCCCTCTGCGTCCAGTTATCACGCAGCGAGTTAAAATCAACACGATCAATCGCAATCGCCTCACGGGCAGATGACAGGGAAGTGAACGCAAAAAAAGCAAGGAATGGAATGAGGAATTTAGACATAACAGTGGGGTATAAACTGAATAGTGCCGCTCAACAGCGCGGCAGAAGCTATAGTGGTTATGAACTGTCGAGCGGTAAAGCAACCCCTTTTTCGGCTGTGACCGCCCTATTTTAGCATCACGGATCGATCGTCAGAAGACCACGTAATCACAACATTCAGCAAAACTGTTTGGCTCGAATAATCTGACGGGCCGCAAAAATACATCCTTGCAAGCCTGCTCACGTTGAGAAACGTCAGGCGCCATGCCCTCGTCCACGGAACTTCCCTTTAAAATCAGCGCGCTCATTTTCATCCGCAACGCGGCCGGCGAGCACTTGCTCATCCAGCGCCTCAAATCCCCGAATAAAGGCTGCTGGAGCCCGATCGGCGGCAAACTCGACATGACAAGCGGCGAGTCGCCCTACGAATGCGCCCGCCGCGAGGCCAAGGAAGAAGTCGGGCTGGAACTGACAGACAGCGATCTGCACTGCTTTGGCTATATTTCGGAAAAGAGCTATGAAGGCGCCGGCCACTGGCTCATGTTTCTCTTCGATTGCCGCATCTCAACGGACGACCTGCCCACCGCAATCGATGAAGGCCACTTCGCATTCTTCAGCCGCGAAGCGATCGGCCAGCTGAAGATCCCCGAGACCGACCACACCCTGCTCTGGCCCTACTACGATCAATTCCACCAGAGCTTTTTCGGTCTGCGCGCCAACTGCGACCCGCAGGGCAAATTGGCCGTGGTGGAGGAATTAAAGCTCCCCTAGCCGGGGCCAAGCCCACAACCGGCGGCCCGGCGCCACTTCGCGTTACCGCTTGGTAAACCGCCCATTCGCCACCTCCCAGATCGCCCAATCCTGGCTCGCCTCCGGCAACTCCGTACCAGTTGCGATGATTTGCAGCTCCGGCGGACAGGCGCGCCAGAAGCCCGCCCTGCGATGCGGATCGAGTTCGCCCAACACATCGTCCGCCAACAAAACTGGCGCCAGCCCGAGGCTCTCTTGGAAAATCCGCGCCTGCGCGATGCGTAGCGCCACACAGAGCCCGCGCTGTTGGCCGTCGGAGGCGTATTCCTTCGCACCGCCAATGCTCAGCGAGAGATTGAAATCATCACGATGGGGCCCCTTCTGGGTCGACCCCAGGACCTGATCGCGCTTCCGGCTGTCACACAGCATGCGACTCACGGACTCGATATCCCCACAAGCAGCATTGACCTTAAACTCCAGCTCGGGCCCTTCATCCGCTTCCGCGATATCCGCGTACACTGCGACCAGTACCTCGCGCAGACGCTGCATCCCGGACGCCCGCTTGGCTGCAACCGACACCGCATGCGGCGCGATTTCCGCCTCAAAGGCCGACAACTCCGCAGCGCTGCCCCCCTTTTTCAAGAGGCGATTCCGCTCGGCGACCCCGCGGTGATAATTCCGCAAGGCATGGTAATACTCCGGATCGATCGCCGAAAGCGTAAGGTCCACAAAACGCCGGCGCTCAGCCGGCGAGCCCCGCAACAGCATCAAGTCGCCCGAACTCAACGGCACCACCGGAAAGCGGCCGATAAAGTCACCAAGCCGAGACACACGCTCACCATCGACCGCGACGCGGCGCCCCGCCTTACCGGACTGCACCTCCAACTCCGTGCGGCCCTCGATATCGTGCTCCAACTCATACACCGCGGTCAAAGCAGCGCTGCCCTGCCGCGGCAGCGCCGACATGCTCTGCGTGCGGAACGAGCGCAACGCAGTGACTAGCCCCAGCGCCTCCAGTAAATTCGATTTCCCCTGCCCATTGGCACCGAGCAAAAAAGTCCGTGATGCCTGTAGATCGAGTTCGGCAAACTCGACATTGCGAAAATCCTGCACACGAAGATTAAGAAAGCGCATCTATCCGTACCCTTTAAATGGAAATCACCGTCGAGGTTGAGCCGTCGGCTTCCGAACGAAGCGCCGCATGGCTTTCGACAATCGCAGCCGCCAGCGCCAGCCAATCGGCCGCCGAGGTCGCCCAGCCCGAGCTCACACGCAGCACGCGGCGCATCGCATCCGCCTCCAGCCCCATGGCCGCCAATACCGGCGAAGGCCCCTGCTTACCCGTCGAACAAGCCGAACCCGCTGACACTAAAAACCCGCGTTTCTCCAACGCCCGAATCCAACGCACACTGGCAAATTCCGGCATGACCAGCAACGCCGTGTTCCATAGCCGCGCGGACTCCAAACCGACGACCTCAACCATTGGCAGCGCACTGGCCAACTCGGCAATAAACGCATCCCGCCCCTCCGGAGCGCCCACTTCGGCGGCCGCCAAGGCAGCGACCATCGCCAGTATGCCAGCGACATCCTCCGTGCCGGCGCGATGCCCGGACTCTTGGGCACCCCCCGCAAGCGACGTGACGCCCGCATTGATTTCGGGCAAAATACTAAATCCGACACCGCGCGGACCACCAAATTTATGAGCGGAGCCGGTCACGAAGTCACAGTCTCCCAGCCCCTGCAGCGGCAGCTTCCCGACCCATTGCGATGCATCGCAATGATAACGGCAGCCCGCAGCCCGGCACGCTTTTGCAATCTCCGGCCACGCATTCAGGACGCCGGTTTCGTTGTTGGCCGCCATCACAGACACCGCTGCATAGGCACCGCCGCTCAATTGACGCTTCAGCGCCGCCACATCCACGGCCCCACAGGCATCCAACGCTAGCCAATCCACCCGTTCACCGAAAGACCGCTTCGCCGCCTCCACCACGCTGGGGTGCTCCGTCGGGCTCACCCCGATGCGCGCATCCGCCGGCAGCGTCGCCGCCCAATATGCAAAGACCGCGTTGTTGCCCTCCGTCGCGCCGGAATTAAATACCACCCGCTCGGGCACCACCTCAAACAGCGCCGCAAACTGCGCACGCGCAGCTTCCAGATGTACATGCACCCGGGACGCCGCCCGATAAGGACTGGACGGATTCAACCATAGCTCATCAGCCGCAGCGAGCCAGGCCTCTCTGGCCTCGGGCCGGAGCGGTGCGGTCGCATTATAATCAAAGTAACAGCTGTCCATCCCTGAAAAGATAAAAGGCGAACCCGGCCCGTCAATCGAAGGCCCACATCATGGAATCCGCAGTTCCTGCCCGACACGCAGCGCATTTTCACTGGAGAGCCGGTCCCGATTGGCCTGATAAATATCGATCCAGCGTGAAGGCGTCCCATACACTTTACGGCTGATGCTGCTGAGCGAATCACCCGACTGCACCGTATAGGAGCGCGGCACACTGGCCGGATCCGGAGTTGCCGCGGGCGATGGCGCCACCCGCACGGGCCGAGACTGCTGCGCTTGCGATGCGACGACCGGCGTCTGTGCAGACGAAACACGCCGCGCATCACCCAGCACGTTTTCCAATTGCTGCACACGCTTTTGCGCGGCTACCAAATCACGCTTCAAACTGTCGTTTTCCAGTTTCAAATTCTTCACCAATTCCATCAGATCGATGCGGTCCAGCTCCCCCTGATACGGCTGCGCGGGCAACTGGCGGGCGAATTCCTTCTGCGCGGTCTCGATCAATTGACGTACCTGCGCCGCCTGCGGCGACTGCGGTTTGAACTGCAAATAGCGCTCGAAGTGATAATTCGCCCGAAGTGGATTTTTCATCGAATGCAGATAGATATAGCCCGCTTCGAAATGTGACTCCGGCGCATCGCGCCGCGCATCGATCACCCGCATGAAGGCGCTCAAGGCTTCTTCCGTACGGCCCTGGCTCTGGTAATCCTTCGCCAGCTGATACTGTTTCTCATCGGTCTCACTCACAATTTCGACACCACTGGGCGCACAAGCGGAGAAAACCAACAGGGAGAATAAAGATGCAACTAGAGCAAATCGTGGCAGGAACATGATTGAGAGACGTTTAGCAGCGAAATCCGCCCCTGCAACAAACAACTCACAGCAATCCACCGACAAGCTTTCATACCTTCCCACTTTCACACCTTGCCACTGCTTCTACGGCTTGAGCAAAATCTTGCCCAAACGCGGACGCTTGTCGTGTTTGAGCGCCGCTTCGTATTCATCGAACGAATACGTCGCCTCAACCGGCAGCTTCAGCGTGCCATCACGCATCATCCCATACACCGCGCTCATCACCTCGTTCAGGCCTTTCGCTCCGGCTTTTTTGCTCCATTGGTCCCACCAGAAACCGACCAGGCGCACATCATTGAAAATAAGAAAGCGCGTGGGGAAGCGAACGGGATCGCCCACCATGCCACCGAAGGTCACTTGCGTGCCGCCTTCGCCAAGCGCCTTAATCTGATCCGTCGCACTCTCGCCACCGATGGAATTGAGCGCGAGTCGGATCGGTTCGCCGCCCGTCAGCTCTTTCGCCTGCTTGGCCCAGCCGCTGCCTTCCAGTACCACGTGGTCCGCACCCATCGCCTTCAGCGGCTCGATCAGCTCCTCACGGCGCACCTGGCTGATCGTTTTCAGCCCCATCACCTTGGCCATTTGAATGACAGCCATACCCACCGCCGAATTACCCGCGTTTTGCACCACCCAGCTACCGGGCGCCAAATCGACAATCTTCTTCAACAAGCAATACGCCGTGGGTGGATTAATGAAGGAAAACGCCGCCTGATCGAGCGGCACATCGCCGGGCACCATCAACAAATCAGCCGCTGGCATACAGGCCGTCGCCTGCCACGTCCCCTCTTCCGGGAAACGCACGCGCGCGCCCACGCCGACACTCGAAACACCGCGCCCGATCGCATCCACCACGCCGACGCCCTCGCGCCCCGCCACCGCCGGCAACTCGCGCAAACGCCCATAGCTACCACCGATCATTCCATAGTCCGACGGGTTAATCGTCGCAGCCAATAGCCGCACCCGAACTTCGCCGACCTGCGGCTCTGCCTGCTCGACATCCTCTAGCCGTAGGACTTCCAAAGGCTGACCAAACTCATGGTGGCGAATCGCTTTTTGTAAACTCATAGCCCTGCACATTGATCAGAAAGCGCCCTCCCGCAAAGATTTTTAATGATTCCACCCAGTAAAATTAGCATCTGTAGTTGCCTCCATCAGCAACTAACACTTTCACTTTGATACCTCTTGCCCTGCGTCGCTATCCGAGCAAAGCGGGTTCCCACTTTTATACTTTTATACCCATGAAGCATCCATTCCTCCAACAGGACTTCCATATTCGCTGGTCCACGCTCACACCCCATCACATTGAGGCCGACATCTCCAAAGCGATCACGGATGCACAGGCCGCGGTCGATGCGGTGGCTGCCCGCAGCAACGACGCGCCGGAGTCACTGACCTATGCAAATACACTCGCCGCACTCGACGATGGGCTTGAAACACTCAACCGCGCGTGGGGACTGGTCAGCCATCTGGATGCCGTCTGCAACAGTCCCGAGCTCCGCGAAGCCCACAACGCGATGCTGCCGAAGGTCACCGAATTCTTCTCCGGCATCCCGCTGAACGAAGCGCTGTGGCAAACACTCAAAGCCTTCGGCACCAGCGAAGCGGTCCACAAACTCTCTGCCACCAAGCAGCGCTACGTCCATGAACAACTGGCCGACTTCCGCGAAGCCGGCGCCGACCTGCCGCCGAAACAAAAGAAACGGGCGGGCGACATCCAAAAACGCCTGGCTGAAATCACACAGAAGTATTCCGAGCACTGCCTGGATGCCAGCAATGCATGGGAGAAAATAGTCACCGACAAGGGACAGCTGTCTGGCCTGCCCGAATCCGCGCTTGCCGCGGCACGGCAAAATGCCGAGCAGAAGGGCCATAAAGGCGCATGGCGCTTCACCCTGCAGGCACCCTCTCTGATCCCGGTCCTCACATATGCCGACAACGACGCACTGCGCGAAGAAGTCTGGCGGGCCTACGCCGCGATCGGCCGCGAAGGCAATTACGACAACCGCGAGCTCGTGCGCGAGATCCTCGATCTGCGCCATGAATTCGCCCAGCTCGTCGGTCAGCCGAACTTCGCCGACCACGTCACCGCCCGCCGTATGGCGGCCTCCGGCGATGCCGCCCTGAAATTCGGCGATGCCATTTTTAACAAGGTCGAAGGCCAGTTCGTCGACGAGGTCAACGCGCTGCGCAAATACAAAGCCGACAGCACCGACAGTGACCCCGGCCTGCTCGAACCATGGGAAGCCGGCTACTGGGCCGAGAAACAACGCCTCGCCAACTTCGACTTCGACGAAGAAGCCCTGCGCCCCTATTTCCCGATCGACCGCGTAATCGACGGCATGTTCGACATCGCTCAACAGCTCTTCGGCCTCCGCATCGAGGAGCGCGAAGCCGAATTCTGCCCGATCAACAATCAACCAACAACCGACAACCCGCAGGTCTGGCACCCCGAAGTCAAATTCTACGACCTGTTCGACGCCGAGACCAACGAACTGCTTGGTGCCTTCTATGCCGACTGGCACCCGCGCGAATCCAAACGTGGCGGCGCATGGATGAACTACCTGCTCACGGGCAATCGCGACGCCTCCGTCGGCCCGCGCACCCCGCACCTCGGCCTGATCTGCGGTAACCTCACACCGTCCGTCGGCGACCAACCCGCGCTGCTCACCCATCGCGAAGTCGAAACCATTTTTCACGAATTCGGCCACCTGCTGCATCACCTCTGTGGCGAGGTCGAAGTGAAGTCACTTAACGGTGTCAATGTGCCGTGGGATTTTGTCGAGCTGCCCTCACAAATCATGGAAAACTGGTGTTGGGACCGCGAGAGCCTCGATCTGTTCGCCCGCCACCATGCAACCGGCGCAGCGATTCCCCAGGAACTGTTCGACAAGATGCTGGCCGCGCGCAACTACATGAAAGCCAGCGCCAACGCCCGCCAACTCTCGTTCGGCAAGATGGACCTGGAGCTGCACATCAACTGGCCCGAATCCAACAAGGACGACCTCGACACATTCATCAAGGACACGCTCAAAGGCTACAGTCCGGAATACAAGACCGAGCCGAAGTCGAACGTGTTCAACTTTAGCCACCTGTTCAGCAGTGCCACCGGTTATGCCGCCGGCTACTACAGCTACAAGTGGGCCGAAGTACTCGACGCCGACGCCTTCACCCGCTTTCAAAAGGAAGGCATTCTCAACGCCGACACCGGCCGCGACTTCCGCGCCAAAATTCTAGCCAAAGGCAACTCCGAAGAGCCCGGGAAACTGTTCAAAGACTTCATGGGCCGCGCCCCCGATCCGGATGCACTGCTGCGGCGGGATGGGTTAGCTAGCCATTAACCTCGCAAATGCCGCAGATACAGCTCCGCGCAGGCGCGGGCGTCGGACAAAGCATCGTGGTGATGCAGCGGAATACAATGCTCATCACAGAGCACATTGAGCTTCTTCTTATAAATCTTGTAGGTGCACTGCGGCTCATAACTCGGCTCGTCCATGCCGTAGAATTCCAGCGTCTTGCGCAGACAGGAGAAATCAAACGCACCATTGTGCGCCACCAGCGTGCGCCCCTCGATATAGCCGCGAATCTGCGGCCAGATGGCATCGAAGAACGGCGCATCCATCGTGTCGGCTTCAGTCAAGCCATGCACATTGGTGTTCCAGTAACTGTAGGTATTTTCGGGCGGCTGAACGAGTAAGCTGATCTGCTCGACCACCTGCCCCGCTTCCACACGGAC
>ERZ1046740.2073-NODE-2073-length-13286-cov-6.406772_pt1 | contig 13286 bp, 10 predicted proteins | sample MGYA00383093_ERZ1046740 | MGnify/ENA primary metagenome ERZ1046740 (study PRJEB29581, sample SAMEA5548363) | metagenome | biome: marine; feature: coastal; material: water | depth 25 m | study: Short-term variability in the microbial, nano- and picoplankton...
TGCTGGGTAGCCACGCCCTGATGGATAAGAGCTGAAAGCATCTAAGCTCGAAGCCGCCCCAGAGACGAGACACCTCAGAACGCTCGTAAAAGACGAGTTTGATAGATTGCGGATGTAAGTACGAAGCTTCGGCGACGTATTCAGTCCAGCAGCACTAATTGTTCGAGCATCTTTTTCATTATGTATCCGCACCTCGAGTGCCCTTCGTCTAATAATTCATGCCAATTCACCGATGCGACATTAGTCGCGTCCATATCCAATTCGAAAGGAGATGGGTGCACGGTCATAGCGGTGGAGTTTACCCGGTCTCATCCCGAACCCGGAAGTCAAGCCCTCCTGCGTCTGTCCCAATACTGTGGTACGAGAGTCCACGGGAACGGCGGTCACTGTGCTCCACTCCTTTCCTCTTGGTATCCCCGATCCTCATTTTCCTACTCCTAGGTTTCAAACCACCTCTGAGAATCCACACGGAGCGATATTCATGCCAATTGACACCCTTGACATTCTCGGGTCTGATCAGATTGGTATTCACCTTGCATCTGTTGGCAATGTTTTGTTTCATCCCCGTGAACTCCCTTCACCGACCATCGAAAAGTTGGAAGAAGTTGTTCAACTTGAACTCGCACCAATTTCTATCGGTGGATCAAACTTGATTGGGGCCCTTCTGGCAGGGAATTCCAATGGAATGGCTGTCGCTGATATCGCAACCGAATCTGATATTGATGCTCTAACAGCCTACGGTGACGTTGTTGTTATGGAAGGGGGAGTAAATACTGCAGGTAACCTCCTTCTTGCCAATGAACAAGGCTGTGTTGCATCCCCGAGCATTCCTCAAGATGGACTCGAAGTGCTTGCAGAAGTACTCGGTGTTGATATCATTGCTACTACAATCGGCGGCCAAGATGTAGTCGGCAGTCTTGGTGTTGTCAACGATCAAGGCGTTCTACTTCATCCAGATGTAGCTCCAGACGAAGTTCTCCTTATCGAAGAAATTCTAGGTGTTCCTCCAATGGTTGGTACTGTTTCTTTCGGCTCACCATACGTTGGGGCAGGTGTCTGTGCCTCGAACAATGGCGCACTTGCCGGCAGCGAAACCACCGGCCCAGAACTCAATCGTATCGAAGACGCTCTCGGTTTAATCTGAGTTTGTACAACAAGAATGTTCAATAGCCGCTCTAATGGGTTATCTAACATGGGTGAGATGCTCTATCAAGGTAAAGTGAAGCAAGTTTGGTCAACAGATGACCCGGATATTCTAGAATTTCGATTTACGAATCAAATTTCTGTTTTTGATCAGATTATTCCGTCCCTCATTCCTCGTAAGGGTGAATCGTTGAATCGAACTACTGCTCACTGGTTTAAACTCGTGGAACAAGAAGGAGTGTGTGGAACTCACCTCGTTGAATTGAACGCACCAGATCGTTGTCTCGTTCGTAAAGTAGAGGTTATCAAAGAACCAGGTGCAATCCCTCGAGATGCAGAATGGGTATTTGTTCCTCTCGAATTCATTGTCCGTCATTACCTCTCTGGCTCGGCATGGCGTCGGTTCGAACGAGGTGAACTTACCGCTGAATCTCTAGGGGTTTCTGAAGATGCAGAATATGGGGTAAAACTCTCACAACCATTTGTTGAAGTAACAACCAAATTCGAGGCATATGATCGCAATATTGATAGAAACGAAGCATTAGAAATTTCTAATATTACAGAACAAGAATTCGATTCAATCGTTCAAGCAGCCCTCAAGGTGGATGAAATCATTGAAAGGGAAGCAGCAAAGAATGGACTCATCCACGTTGATGGTAAGAAAGAGTTCGCACTTGGTCCTGGCAGAAAAGTTGTTCTTGTCGATACATTCGGTACACTCGATGAAGATCGCTGGTGGGATGCTGAAGCATATTCATCCGGAGAATGCATCGAACTATCAAAAGAGTTTGTTCGTACTCACTACATTAATTCTGGTCATCAAGCTGAGTTGAAGGCTGCTCGAGATGCAGGTACTGTAGATCCTGCTATTCCTGCTCTTCCGCAAAAGGTCATCGTTGAAACAGCATCTCTTTATTCATCAATGTATGAGAGATTGACTTCTGATCAATTTTGATTACTCGTGTTGTCTATGGATGAGGCCTGCTCCTCTTCTCTCAGCTGCCATTAATAGAGCGTTAAGATGACGTACTGCGTCTCTGACACCTCCGTCCAGTGGCTCCTCTCTAGAAACCATCCAACCGCTTCCTAGTAGCATTGATCTCAACGATTTAACTTCTTCAAATGTGAGATACCCTAGGATAATTAAACCCGCTTTTCCTTCTTGAAATTCTTTATGACCTGTGTTCATTTCTGAACATCGCTGTGTTAGATATTCCAGATGTTCGACTAAATCTGAATACAAACCCTCGGATTGACTTGGTATCGATACAATGTTGTCCAAGATGTAATCCAAAGAGGATCCTGTATGGTGTGGGAATCTACCGAACCGTTCACGATTCTTATTTTCACCAAGCATAATTGGGGTTGAATCACGGTTTAACATACGCACAGATGTAAACAAAAGGGTTGCATCATCCCATGCAATCTGCAACCTGTCTTCCATTTCTTCTAGTCCTTGAGCACGTAACCGAGATGCAATAGCGTCTCGTTTTACCAACTGTTTCCACAATTGACTATTTCCTTTACGAACTTCTAATAATGCCCGAAACGTTTCATCAAGATTTTCCGAAACACAACCATCTAGCGTGTAAAACGCTGTCGTGCTAGAATTTGACTGGTTCATGCCCTTCGCAGAACTTCCTACCTATTGAGGTATGTAATCTTCCTTTAATCAAAAAACTTTGACATCCTGTCCTCGATGCTCGTTGTTTCTACAACTTCTTCATCAGGATTTAATTCTTGACGAATTGTATCAAGTCGTCCTGATGGACTTAGATCGGATTCTACTTCTGGTATCTCTTCAATTAGTGAAGCGGTTTCTTCTTCAAATTCAACTTCTTCTTGTATGTGCTCAATGGATATGTCATCTTCAATATCATCAATTTCACTGACTTCATTTCCCTTCTCAGGCTTCGATGACTTTGGTTTAGTTCTGATCATTTCTTGTAATACCTGAGCATCTTTTCTCTGCATTACGAGTGCATATAGACCTACAATGAGAATGGTCACTGATGTTCCCCAAAGTAAATTGTTCGTTGTGACTAAACTTTCACTTTCCTCAACATAAATCGCAGTTGCTGTGTCATCTTCGAAATCATCGTCTATGTCAAATGGAGAGTCGCATCCAATTGTGGCCGACAAACTCTCTTTATCAGAGATGTCAGGATTCTTGATTTTTACAATCGGTGCAAACTGAGATCCTTCGACATCGACAATGCGTTCAACACGATATGAACTGGTACTACTGGTGACGGTGAGAATACAATTGACATCACCAAGGATCTCATAATTAGTGCGTGTTATGGCTATGTCAAGGTCACCAGTGGCGCTGAAACTTGCTATTCCAACATTCCAATTTGACTGTCGAGATACTTGCGTTGTTTCGATAGAAATCACCTCGGCCCCATTGCCATCATAACCAACGATTCGAATTATCATCTGGCCTGGAATGGGGTCCCATTGTGCAACAGATAGATTGACGACTCTGGATTCATTTCTTTGAATTGTAAACGAACTCATGTCAAGTGGAATTGTTTGTCCAGTGTTAGTTGAACTAACGAATGTCAAGCGTGTCTGGTCATTTGTGTCTCCTGTGACACTGCAGGATACAACAGTTCCTGTTAACGGCGATCTTCCAAGATCTTGGAATACATTGGTGATGAATTGACATGAAGCAGATACTTCTGGTAACGGTAATCCAATGCTGACAAATTGAATGGACTCAGTGGCAGATGATACAGTTCCAAAGTTAACCTCGTCTTCCAAAACCACTCGGTACTCTCCCTGATTCATTGTTGTGCCAAGCGCAATAATTTCGTTCGATTCGCTTGAATCCATATGTAACGTAAAGGCTTGAATTGAACCATCTGAACCAAATAAGACTGGGCTCGATGCAAATGAGATATTCGAATATTCCACCGTGATGGACTCAAGATAGATACCTAGCTCTGGATGTGTTATCTTGAGGTCAATTGTCAGAGATTGTTTGTCCCATTCTGCTGCTGGTATAATTTCGAATGGTATGCCTCGTACTTCATGCGGGGACAAAGACGCTGTTTGCTCGCCTGAGATGTTCCATCCAAGGGGCAGGTCCTGAAGTGCAATTGTCACATAGCTCATGGTATTGCCAGTATTCTCCATCCATGCGAGAGGGTAGCCCCCCTCGTCACTAACAAACCAAGTTTGGCTTGCGTTGAGGTTGAACTTAGGTGAGGCTGATACTCGAACAGGAATCTCAAATTCTTCTAAACCTTGACCAACTCCATCAGACACACGAATTTTTACGATGTTCACTTCGCCAGCAATGGCACTATCTGGTGACTCAACAAAGATGTCGATCAATTCTGTTTGCCCTGGTTCCATAAGAATCCCATCCGGAAGTGTCGTGTTCCATCCTTGTCCTGATTTGGTAAAGTAAGGTACGCTCGGTGAGTTTCCGAGTTGTACAACCTCCACCTGAATCGTGTCGCCTCCTGGAAGAATTTCTAAATCACTGTTTGCAAGATTCACATGCCATCTCGCAGTTTTTTGGACTTCTAAGGTGACTTCAAATTCACCGAGTTCATATCCAGCAGAGTATATTTTGTAAGTAATAGTAGCGATTGAATCCTCCCAAGCAAATGGGATCATCTGTGTAATCGATAGAACTTCTGAAGCATTCACTTCCACCTCCAAAGAATCAACGGGAGAGTGAAGGTCCCATGTTGAGGTATCATTCGTTGTAGTTGTGATACTAATGTGTGGGACCAGTTGTACAGTGTCTACAAAGTTTCCAATATTTGTGACTTGTATTCCATATTGGAACTCTTCGTTTGGCAGTACTTGCATGCTTTGGCCAAGAAGTGATGTTATGTCCCAAGAATGACGTTGTTCGGCTTCAATCAGTAATTTCGTAGAAGCAAATACACTTTCATTAACAATTGACGACCATGTAAATTCTATTTCAAAAGCCTCTGAAGCTGGGATTGAAGAATCAAGTGTCATCTCTACTGGCATAATTGTCGTAGCGAGTGGTGCTAATGTTCGCTGTGGGTTGAAGAAAGTGAATTGGACATCATCAGAAGTGATGTTGTCTGTGGGTATAACCTGCGCACTGAGCAGATATGTGTCCTCCCCATTCCCTGGGTTGTCGAGTTTGATGAGCAATTGATGGGGGGTGCTGACATTGAAACCTGTAGGTTCCACCATTGGGAGTGGGTCGATGATGCTGATCGCAGAGCGATGGATTTGCAAGACGTGGACACTCAGCAAAAAGTCGTGATTCTCGACAGGAACATTTTCAGCAGTGTTGAACACCAACCGTTGAGGTGGTGCATCTGTTGGGATATATACTTCCAATGACGCACTGACAACCGTGCCTGCTGATCCTGAAATCTCCAAAATACCATTATTGATACTTGCACCCGATGTTGCATTCCACTGCCAATTTTGCAGATATACTCCTGCTAGATTCAAGTCCCAAGTTAGGGAGCCACTTGAAGGCATTAATGCCTGGATTTCAAATGATTGAACACTCGAAGGAACTGAGCGAATGTGCACTGGTGATGAATGAGTTCCAACTGCAGTTAAGTTAACTTCCAGAGATCGGCATAATGTCTCTTCTCCGCTTCCTATGCACGTTGTAAGTGTAGTAAGTGTTGATGTCCCTAGACTTGCTGAGGAAGGGACGTCAAGTAAAATGGTCAATTCCCTTTTCTCTCCAGGTTGAAGAGTTATGGAATACACATCATTCGTTCCATCATTGAGGACTGGAGTCCCACCCCATGACGGATTCGTCCAATCTATTGAGGTTGTAGTTTCCTGAGCATTACCCAAATTTTCTATCATCACATATGCTTCTGCAGTGTTGCCTGGGATTCCATAGCCATGGGAACTTGCTAGGCCTTCAGGCCCTACTAATGAAAGGCCGCGAGTTCGTAACGCTTCAATTGGTACCGAGAGGGTGGTATTTACAGATTGATCAATGTCGAGTGTTGCAGTGACGTCGATGTATCCATCTTCATCCCCCAGAGCATCCTGTGGGAGTGTAGCAACAAAGGTAAGCGGGACTGACGATGACGGAGCTATCTCAATGCCCGAGAGCGATGTTCCCTGCAGTGGTGCTACATTCCAGCCCTGTGGAAGGTTTGTGGTGTCGTATGTAACTGTCCATGATGCGCTTCGTGAGCCAGTACCCAAGAGAGAAATTTCAAGATTCTGGCTCATTCCGGGATTGATTCTAGTTACGGATTCCGGCGATTGAATTAGAACTGCATATGGCTCAACGACATTGAGTGTAACTTCTTCAATATTATTGTCTTCTCTTGCTTCAGTTAAATTTTCATTGACATCGAGGATTAATTCAAAATGATGACTTCCTAATGTTGCAATGACGTCAACGCTGAACGTGGAAGGACCTCCATTTCCACTCGGGGAGAGTGGTTGAAGTTCATCAATTCGAACCCGTGTTATTTCGTTTCCATCCATGCGTAGGACACAATCGATACTGTCTTGGTTTTCCCATGTGCCAATGTTTGCAAATTGCCCTGTTACAGTCAATGTTTGGCCTGGATCGGGGGATGCCGGATTAAACGAAATTCCATTAGAGTCTGGAAGGGGAGCCAGATCTAACGCTCGTTGTGAAATGAGTGTGTCTCCGAGCAACATGTCCAATGATCCATCACCGTCCATATCTGCGAATGCTGGTGCAGACCAGACTCTGTGAGGGGTGGCAAGAGGTTCGTCCCAGCCTTCAGAAACTTCATCTGTGAATCCTGTGTCTCCCTCAAATGCGAATACTCTTCTCCCAAATGCGACGATTATATCTTCGCTATCTTCTCCATCAATATCCATTAAAGCAGGTGGAGAAACAGCGATTTCATCGTTTGAATTACCAGACCCACCTCTGTTCATTACTTTCGACCATTCTTTTGTAGGAGGGTCATTGCTTAAGTCGTGACAACCAATCATTCCTTCTCGGTCGAAATTGAACGTTGAGGCTGAGTACCAGGTGACCCAACAAAGGCGATCATCGATGCCATCATCATCTGTGTCTATTGGTAAAGGTGGAGCGTCAGCATACCCATTCGGTGCACGGAATGAAAAAATCTCTTGCGTTGAAGTCAGTTCCATTCCTACAAATCGAGCACCATATCCGGCCGTACGTCCATTCGAATCAGTAGGGATTGTCAGAATCATCTCAGGGGCAGCATCACTGTCAAGTTGTGTGACTACTGGGCTAGGAAGCCTCAATCTGGGTGAATCTGAATCTGTGTCGGTTCCAGTTACTGCAACCCTACCCCATGAATTAGAACCAGTAGCTCCATCGAGTCTCCAAATCCACATGTTACCAGAGTTCTCATCGATCGTTGTTGCAATGACTGCAGTGTTGGAAGCATCCAGTTGAGCCCATGCAGGGTCACTTGGATGTGTGCCTCTGTCGAGAATAACTTCCCAGTTTAGAGCAGTTGGGGCGGATGAACCTAATGGGATTGACATGAGTTGAGGATCCTCTGAGTTAACGTCGACGACGGATAGAACGAGCTCGGGTTGGCCATCGAGTTCCAAATCCGCGAGAAGAGGTTGGGTTACGGACAGATGATTACTTTCTCTTGTAGGGGCGTGTGGGCTCGTAATTCCAATTCGAAGATCTGAATCTGACCAGGACCATTCTACTTCATTAGAATGTCCACCTGTTTGCCAACCCGATTCATCACATGTCAATTCTGGAGACCACACGTCTACGTTTAGAGAGGTTTCCGTATCATAGACCACTACAATTTCCGTAGTCCCATCGAGGTCAACATCCACTAACACAGGAGTTGAACGTGCAGATTTTGTTGAACCTAAGTCGACTTGCCATGCGATGCTTGCATCATCACCAGCAATAAGTGACAATTTTGTGGAAGAAGTTTCGGTGCTATCGTGGAGGACGACAGCAAAGAGTCCAAGAGGTGTGCATCGCTCTGTTGCTCCAGTTGTGGTTTCTAAATTTGATGAAAAATTACCAATTATCGAGCCGTAGGCATCAGAACCAATATCATCATCCAAACCAATCCAGTTGATGACAGGATCATTTATACTCGCAAGTGAAGTTACCAAATCAACAGAACCTGTCCCTGGACCACCATCGGCAGAATGGGTTGGCATTGAACCATTCCGAGTTGGAACTCCACCATATTGGCCCCAGGGTTGTTCAACAGGGTTCCATTGGTCTTCGCTACTGTTATGAGGGCTATCATCAACTTGTAATGAGTGGATGTTAATCTGGCTAAATGTGGTGAATAACATGAGAGCGACCATGCCAAGTGCTGGCCAGAATCGTTCCGCTCTGGAATGACTTCCGCTACTCATTGTGTATATTGTGCATCAAGGGGTTGTTATTGCTTTGGGCGAAAGGTGCAAAAACAAGCCTGATTTAATGCATATATTCAGTGTTCGGGCCTATTTTGTTATATCCGCAGTAGCATGAATTCGGGCGTGTGCTTCATATAGGGGTCGTCACTGGGCGAAATGACTTCGGTCACCTTCTCTCCCGAGGCGGCGCCGGTGAAGGACGGAAGAGGCTCACCCCCTTCCGCTTCATTGCTACGCTATGAGAAGGCCGGGGAGAGGAAAAAAGATGTACAAAATCGTCACAAAAGAGGATACAATTCGTATTCCCGCAGAGTACATGAAGAAAGGGCAATCTCTCGATCAACATATCGACCGATTGGCCATGACCGCATTTGAAGGTCGCTTCGATGATCATAACCGTTTCATTCTTGTTACAAGCAACCACACGCCTCTTGGCCGTGGACGAATCATTCACGGTGACGGTGCAATCTACCAACGTGTTCGTTTCGATGCGCTACTCTTCTGCATGGATGACTACGAAGTTGTCGAAGGAGCAATTTCCGAAGTAAACGAATTCGGAGCTTTCGTTCGAATTGGTCCAATGGAAGCACTCCTCCACAAGTCTCAAATTCTTGAATCTCAAGTTGAAGTTAACGTCGGCGCTGGTACTATTTCAGGTCGTGACGATGACAAGCGCCTTGGAATTGGTACTGCAGTTCGTGCACGAATTGTTTCCCTTTCCCCAGATACAAGCGATCCTCGTCGTTCCAAGATTGGATTGACATGTAAGCAACCAGGTTTGGGCTCCCTAGAATGGCTCCATAACACAGGTGAGTGAACATGGCAAAGAGCCCCTATGCATGTGGAGACTGCGGATTGATTTTGCAAGATGATGTCGACCAATGTCCTCGTCACCCATCTGCTCAAACAACAACTGATTGGCAAGGCTATGTCATCATCATTCACCCTTCTCGCTCTGAAATTGCAGAACGATTGAACATCGACCAATCAGGTCGATATGCATTGAAGGTGAACATCCGTTAAGGAGAGAATAACAATGGAAATTGTAAGTCGTACAGAAAACAAATTGCTCAACCGTGTGGAAATCGAATTTCGATGGAGTCACAAGGGAAAAGAAACTCCTTCCAAGAAAGAAGTTATGGATCTCGTTAAGACCCTTGAGCCAGGTTCAAACCCTGACCTCATTGTAGTCAAGAACTGCTCGACTCGATATGGACAGGCATTGACCACTGGTAATGCATTCATTTACGAAACTGATGGTGCAATGAAGGTTGAACCAGATTATATTTACGAGCGCCACAAGGGATTCCGAAGTGGAGCAACTACTGAAAAAACGGAAGGTGATGAGTGATGGGAGAACCAAATGCAAAGGCAAAGTGGTCAAAATACGCTATCGCTGAAGATGGAACTCTTGAGCGAAAAGCTGAGCACTGTCCAAATTGTGGCCCTGGTGTATTCATGGGCGTACACTCTGACCGAAAGACCTGCGGAAGATGCGGTCATTCAGTCAAGAATGAATGATTCATCATACCATCATTGGTTACTGTCCATAGTTGATCGTTACTTCGGACATGTTGTACCACGACTTCTTGGTTTTCACAGCGCTTGAAGTCATTTTCCATCAATTCTAATTCTTCTCTCCAGCCTGCGAGATACCACGAATTCAATTCTCCGTTGAATAGAACACTTTGAATGGGCCCACTTGTTGTAGCTTCGCAGAGCAGTTTGCCTTGCTTATACCAATAAACGTGTCCGTTTTTCAAAACCAAGAGACGGTTTGAACCGATTGCTTCCACCTTGTCGAGTGATCCGTCAAGATCAAACGAACCTGTACCGATTAGTGTTCCATCCTCCTTTGATAATCTACAACATCCACCAGCTCTTGACCATATCTCAATACTCGATTCAGTGACGCAAATGTCAACTGATTCTTGGCTCATTGGAATATTCTTCATATCAGGCCATTCAGGAGGAGGCGCTCTCCATTGCTCGACACCATTTGATTGGAATGAGTAAACGCCTCTATTCCACAGAATGAAAATGAACCCATCTCCATGACGGGCCAAACCCAACGGTTCTGCATCGAGAACATGCGACCATGCTACTCCTGCAGGTTGGATTGCATTCTGTATATTTCTCGCTTTGCGAACATCACCTCGCTTTGCTCCGTTTTGAAATGGCTTTGTGCAACGTATTGCTCCCATTCTGGCGACTAATAATTCACGGTCGATCCACGTTGCTATGAGCAAGTCATTGATTAGAATCACATGTTCTATTGGTGAAGGGAATGGGCATGCGAAGGCTTCTATCGGGTTCCATTCTTCATCGAGTCGACAGAGTTCGCCATCCATGCCAACAGCGATTGCGAAAACATCCTCAATTTGAGGAGTAGGGAGTATTTTCATAACTTTGAATGGCAATTTCTTTGCCTTTCCTTTCTCGCCCATGTCTTTCCTACAGATGGGTTGTTTGTCAATACTCGCTTTGAAAAACCGCTTCCACTTCCAATGGTCATGGGCGAAATCATTCTCATCGCTGTTAACGGTGATGACATTGCTTCTGTCAATCAAGCCAACTACTTACTCAAAAAAGGCATTTGGATTCCCTTAGATGATGTAGAAGGGCATGCAGCATATCGGTGCGAGCATGTGCGTTTATGGTTCCTGCCAGAGCAAATATTATCCGAAGACCATCTCGATAAAAGGTGGGCTGCAGCAACAAATGAGCACGTCAATGAAGTCATCTTTCCATCTCGGCACGCAGCTAAAAGCGGTACGCCATGTCTCACTTTACACCCAATAGGGGTGCCGCATTTATCTCATGATGACATTCCAGAATTTGGGGGGAGATCTGGATATGCTCCACCACCAAGTACTCGGTTAGGCCCATGGTGGCGATTGCTCAAAGCCAAATGGACAACTGATCAGATTCCTGATTTTTCGTTGTCGCTTGAAGTGACTCATCACGGTCCTGTACTCGATGTACCTTGTTTGTTTATTGAAGTCGGTTCGACGCAAGATTACTGGGGTCATGAAGGAGCAGCGGAACTTCTCGCAGATGTTATCTGGGAAGGTCTTGGTCTTACTGGTGGGGTGCAGCATGGCCGTTGGGATTCGAAGAAACATCATTCGCAGCCAGTTCTCATCACCTTAGGTGGTGGTCATTATGCTCCAAAAGGAAACAAACTCGCTTCAGAAGATGGCGTTTGGCTCGGCCACATGCTTGCAAATCATTCGATTCCGTTTGGATCCTCTGAGGATCCAGGTGTATTATGGCGCCAATCGATTGATGCAATTGTTCAATCCACACAGAAGGCGTTTCCTAATGGCTCAGTTATTGCAACTGTTGAAAAGAAATCATTCAAAGGATGGCAACGCCAACTGATCTATCAACATCTTGAATTCCTCTCAGTTCCTGTCATGCGCTCAAAACCGTTCTTGGAAATGGTCAAAAGTCGTCAGCAGAACCAATAACAAAGGGGGGAAATCACATGTTATCGAAATTGATTGTAGCAATGACACTTCGGATGCCTAAATGGTTCGTGCGCTGGGTTTCTCGACGGTATGTTGCTGGTTCTACACTTGAGGATGCAGTCCGGGTCATGCAACGTCTCGAATCAGAGAATGCTTGCTTTACAGTCGATGTTCTTGGTGAGGAAATCTCAACGATGGATGAAGCGAATTTCTTCTTGGAAGAATACATGCGTGTGATGAATGCTATCGTTGAGAATGATATTGACGCCAATCTCTCCATTAAACCCACTGCGTTTGGATTACTGATTGATGAAAAGAAAGGATTTGAGAACATTGAATCGCTCGTTAGAGAAGCTGCAGTCCATGATATGTTTGTTCGATTAGATATGGAAGATCACAGGGTTACAACAGATACAATACAAGCTGTTCTCAAGCTTCATAAAATCGGTCTGACGAATGTCGGAACTGTACTGCAAGGTCGCCTTCATCGGACGCTAAATGACGTTGAAGAGGTTGAAATTGCACTTGGAGCGATGGCAGATTACAGAATTTGTAAAGGGATTTATCTTGAACCAGAGGATATTTCTTACACTTCTCGTAGTGATATCAGAAAAGCCACAAATGAGGCCATCAAAGATGCTCTTGCTAAAGGCGCATATGTCGGTATAGCATCGCATGATCAACCAGTTGTAGATTATTCTCTAAAGACTCTTGAAGAACTTGAGATGGGTCCTGGACAACCAGACCCTCGGCCAAATGCTGGAGTCGAAAGAAAAGGAAAGGGCCCAGGCTATGAGTTCCAAATGCTCCTCGGGGTATGCGGGCCATTACGTAGAAAATTAGCAAAGAAAGGCCACAGAACTAGAGTCTACATTCCCTATGGGGAGATGTGGTATGAATACAGTATTCGCAGATTGCAAGAGAACCCAACAATAGGTCTTCAAGTCGCTAAAGCATTCTTGATGCCATGGTCAAATCGACCTTGATTACTTTCTTCGACGCTTCTTATCTCTGCGATTCGTAGGCTGGACCCTTTTTTTGATAATTTCTTTTGGTAGAATCGGATTAGGATTGAATCCAAGTTTTCCTTCTTTCCATGCTTGTCGTCTCTCTCGAGGTGTTTTTGGCGCGAAGCGTTCAGGACGAGGTGGTTCGTGGAGATACATTCTCTTGATTTTAGAGGCATCAACGGTTCCTCTAAGCGTTCTTCCTTCGCCGGTGTGAATCGCCCGTATTCTCCATGTCTGAGGTCCTATCTCGATGAGAGTACTCGCTTTGAATGTGGTTCCTTGTTCAACGATAAGAACGTCAGGAGTAGAAAATTCCCCGCGAGTT
>ERZ1046740.2075-NODE-2075-length-13279-cov-4.620387_pt1 | contig 13279 bp, 14 predicted proteins | sample MGYA00383093_ERZ1046740 | MGnify/ENA primary metagenome ERZ1046740 (study PRJEB29581, sample SAMEA5548363) | metagenome | biome: marine; feature: coastal; material: water | depth 25 m | study: Short-term variability in the microbial, nano- and picoplankton...
CGCATTGAGCAGCTAATGAAGGAAGCATGAATTCTCCTTCTTTGCCATTTCCATTGCCTTCCAAACCGCTGCTTAAGGTCGAGGGGCTTCCGTATCCACTGGTCGCGTCCGGCAAGGTGCGGGAAGTCTTTGATCTGGGCGATGCCTTGCTGATGGTCGCAACCGACCGTGTTTCAGCTTTCGACGTGATCATGAATGAAGGTCTAGCCGGCAAGGGCGTCCTATTGACTCAGATCAGCCTGTATTGGTTTGCCCGTGCGGGTGCGATTACACGGCATCATCTGGTGGACGATCATGCGGCACGTATTGCAGAGCTGGGTAAAGCACATCCGGAGCTGGAGCACCGCAGTATGATCGTGAAAAAACTCCAGCCGTTGCCGATCGAGGCCGTGGTGCGTGGCTACCTCTCCGGCTCCGGCTGGAAGGCCTACCAACAAACAGGGAAACTGTTTGAATACGAGCTCCCTTCGGGGTTGCAGGACAGTAGTCCACTGCCGGAGCCGCTCTTTACGCCGACGACGAAGGTCGCCAGTGGGCATGATATGCCGATTGACTGTGTGGACGCGGGTAAACTGATCGGGGAGGAGCTGTTCCAGCGTGTGCACGATTTGAGCATCGCACTCTATAAGATGGGCGTGGAGCGCGCGGAGGCCGCCAATCTGATTTTAGCTGATACCAAGTTTGAGTTTGGTCTGGATGACGCGGGCGAGCTCTATTTGATCGACGAAATCCTGACCCCGGACTCGTCGCGCTACTGGCCACGCGAGGGCTACGCACCGGGTGGCGCACAGCCGTCGTTCGACAAGCAGTTTGTGCGCGATTATCTGGAATCCCTTGATTGGGACAAAACACCGCCGCCGCCACAGCTACCGGAGGATGTGCTCGCCGGGACCTTGGAGCGTTACATTGAGGCCTACACGACCTTGGTCGTGGAGTAAGAAAGTATGAAAGTAGCAGGTATGAAAGTAGACAGTATAAAAGGTACAGTGCCTCAAGTTTTAGTATTCGACTTTCCAATCTGCCGACTTTCCGACTTTCCCACCTGTCTACTTTTCCACTCGCGAAGCGCATGCCCATTTGGCTGATTGATTTACTAGGTGCCCGCGATCTGGACAATGCGTTCCTGATGATCGCCCTGATGACGGCCCCGGTCTGGTTCGGAATGATCTGCTTCCCGAACGCACGATTGGTGCGCGCGTTGGCCCATCCGTTTGTTTTGCCTCCGGTGTATTGTGCGGTATTGTTTCTGCTCTTATGGAAATCCTATCAGGCCTCGCTTTTACCCGATCCTATGGGCGAATTGAGCTACACCGCGGCGCAGGGCTTGGCCCGGCATCCTGTCGCATTTCTCGCATTCTTTTGTAATTTCCAGATTATGAACCTGGCCCTCGGCACCATGATGTACCAGAAAACGCTACGCTCCGGCTTTCGGGCGCCCGTGGAACTGTTGCTCTGCTGGCTACTGGGCACGCCGGTGCTGATCCCGTTCATTATCCGTTTGCTTGTACGGAGGAAATCGATCCGATGAAGGTACTTTCGGAACTCGCCATGGCGGATGTCGGAACACGTGCCAAGGGGGGGCGCTCCTGGAAACTGGGCGGTGCGTCCGCGTTTCTGGTGCTTTGCTATGTGGTGGCGCGCAACTACATCTACGTGCACGACGGGATGTTGCGGCCGAATTTCGGGCTGATTCACCAAGCCTATGATTTCAACCTCTGGCAGCTTCCGATGACTTTGTTTGGCGTCGCGGCGGTATTTGCCGCCCTGGCGCTGACATGGCGTGGTCACCGCAAAGGCCTCGTTTGGATTGCGCTGCTCTATGCGTTTGTCGCAGTGGATTTGTTGGCCTTGCGGTATTACGTGACATCGGTGGAGCCGCAGCGGATGATCGTGCAGCGGGTTCGCCTGGAAACGCCCAAGCTCACTAAACCGCTTCGGTTGTTGCACATTTCCGACATTCAGTCGGGCGGGATCACCGACTACGAAGTGGGCATTTTCGAACAGATCAAGGCCCTCGAACCGGACTTGATCCTCAATACCGGCGATTTTCTGCAGGTGGTGCCACCCGCGACTTTTGCATCCGAACTCCCGAAACTGCTGGCTTTGATTCGCGAGGTGAACCCGCGCCTCGGCACCTATGGTGTGTTTGGCGATACCGAGCGTGAGCTGTATCGTATTCCAGCCGATCAGTTGGCGCCGCTTACGATGCTTTCCTCGCGCTCCGCGCAAATCGATACCGGCGGCGGTGTGATCAGTTTGCACGGCTTGAGCTTGTATCAGTCCAAGAATCAAATCTGGGCCACGCGCACGGTGGAGCAATGGCTGGAAACCTCCAAGGGGGGCGACTTCCGTATTTTATTCGGACACGCACCGGATTACTCACTCAAGGTTGGCGAGCTACCGATCGATCTCTGCCTGGCCGGGCATACCCACGGGGGGCAAGTGCGCCTGCCGTGGCATGGTCCGCTGGTGATCGATAGCGAAGTGCCCAAAGACTGGGCGAGGGGATTCAGGCGCATCGGTATCCCTTATTTGAATGTCTCCGCTGGCGCGGGCTCCAATCGCTTCGAAGGCTTGCCGCCGCTGCGTTTTAATTGCCCCACCGAAATGACCCTGATCGAGCTCGTGCCCATGCGCCCGATTCGTTGATCGACCGATTTAGAACAGCACGTAGCCGATCAGGGACAGCACAATAATAAGGAGTAAAACGGAGAGACTGATCTGCTCTTGCTGAGTCAAACGCATACAAGCATATGATTACATGACGGAATAGACGACAAGGTTTGAATTTCAGCAAGAAAGCTGTTTTTATAGTGCCATGAAATCGTTTACTTTAACCGCGCTGTTTTTTGTCCTTTGGGCCGCCTCGTTTTCCGGCTGTGCCAGTATCGAGTCGCAACCCTCGGGTGATTTCGTGAAGTCGATCAACTTCACGCCGCTCGACACCTTCAGCTACAAGCACACCTTGATCGCCGGCATGGATTGGCGGGGCTCCGAGGAGCTCATCACAGAAGATCTTTCTGAAAGCGTGTTGAGTGCGGAACTGGCAGCACGAGGCTTCGAGCAGGTCGACGCCGGGGCCGATTTCTATGTGGTGTCCAAGTGGCGCAAGGCAATTTCGAGCTACCCTGGCATCTTTGATCATATCGACGGTCCCTCCGCGGCGATCAATGATCATCGCAACCCGTCGTTTCGTGCCGCGGTTCGCTATACGTTGATCGTCGAGATCTACGAAACCGACAGCAACGATCTGTTCTGGCGCGCCGAGTTGCCCAATATTTTCGATGCCATCCAGTACACCGAGACGCGCGTTGGCGCATCCCTGAAACGCGCGATCCGAGATTTCCCCAATCGCGTCGAGAAGGATCCGAACTTACCAAGCATCGAGTAGGGGGATGGCGCGTGCCTATGCGGACACGCGCGCCACGAAGGCATTGATCGCTGCGGCGGTTGCTTCGGGGCTCTCCAAGTGGGGCATGTGGCCGACCCCGTCGATGACGGAGTGAGAAATAAGTGGTGAGTGGAGCGTCGAAAGCGTGCGCTCCATGCGTTGGGCAATGGCGCAGTATTTCGCGTCCAGTTCGCCGCTGAGGAGTAGGACGGGCATGGTCAGCTTGTTGAGCTCGGGCCAGAGATTGGGGCAACTGCCTTGACCGAATTGACGCAGGCTGGTGGCGAGGCCTTGGGCGGTGTGTTCGAGGCGGTTTCGCTGCATGGCTTCGCGCCAATCGGGGCGGATGTTTTGCTGGCTACGAATCATCGGCGTGTGCTGCCAGAATTCGATAAAGGCGGGGGCACCGCGGTGTTCAATGCGCCGCGCGAGCTTCGCGTCCACTTGAGCGCGAGCCATGCGCTCGCTTTCGGCTTCGATCCCGGGGCTCGGGCTGATTAAAATCAATGCATCCCAGGTATCGGGATAGGTCGTGGCGTGGAGCAGTGCGGCTCGGGCGCCCAGAGAATAACCGAGAAGCGTTGTCAGTGGTTGCTTGTTGTTAGCTGCTTGTTGGATGAAATCGACAGTAGCTTCAGGGCTGCAGTCGAGCTGTGGCTCCGGGCCGTGGCCGGGGAGGTCGGGCGTATGCCATTCGTTGCCACAGAGTTCCGCGAAGGGGGCAAAGTCGGATCCGCGGCCAGTGAAACCATGTAGTGCGAGAATAGGCATGCAGATCAATTAACCACAGAAGGCACAAAAAACACAGAAGAAAGACGTTGAGTCCTTTCACATGTTCGTCCGAATCGGTTTTATGTTTTCCATGCGGCTCTCGCCGATATGTAACCTACAAATTGCATGGTCGACGGAGGTCTTCTTGGAATGACGCAGCATTTCAGGCAAGTGCCTGCTTGATCAGGGGACGGAGAGTTGAACCGTTAATGGACGTGAATGAACGTTAATATTTAAGGAGTATCAGGAATTGGCATAGACAGCGTCCTTTAGGTCAGTAGAGCCTGAGCTTATTTTCAAATCCTGAGCTTGTCGATGGGTCGATGGGTCGATGGGTCGATGGGTCGATGGGTCGATGGGTCGAAGGGGCGAATGGGGGGCTGCCCCAGTATCCTTTTTCTGGATACCCTTGCGTGGGGACAGGGAACCGTGCCGCTCCATTGTAGATCTATCGATTTACGTTCATTCACGTCGATTAACGGTTTTCCCCTGATTGCGCTGCCCCCGTTCCCTGAAAACGATGATGAACCACAAAAAAGGGCGGCTCCGTGATGGAACCGCCCTGTGGAATAAAGTGAAGTCTGCTTAAGCAGTCTTGATACTGATGATCTTTTGATCTTCGACAGGACGGTCGCCGGGGCCCTTTTTCACGCCTTCGAGTGCGTCCACCACATCCATGCCGTTGACCACTTCACCGAAGATGGTGTGGCGCATGTTGAGCCAAGGAGTCGCCACGGTGGTGATAAAGAACTGGCTGCCGTTGGTGCCGGGGCCTGCATTCGCCATCGCCAGCAGCCCGGGACGATCGAATGTGTGTGAGCTCACGCACTCGTCTTTGAAAGGCTTGCCCCAGATGGATTCACCGCCGCGGCCGGTACCGGTCGGGTCGCCACCTTGGATCATGAATTCCTCAATGATGCGGTGGAAGATGACGCCATTGTAGTAGCCATTCTTCGCGTGGGTGCGGAAATTCTCGCAAGTTTTCGGTGCGATATCGTCGAACAGCTTGAATTCAATGCTGCCCTGGGTTGTTTCGATGATGATGTTGTCTGACATAAGTTTTCTGTATGAAGAGTGATAGTAAGAATGCTGGCAGTAGGCTGCCTGCCGCCCAACGGGGCGCAATCGTAAAATACCGGAGGATTTTGCCCGCTCGCCGAAATAATATGCGGTTGCTGGCACATCGTGCTTATCGGGCGCGTCGATCGCGCATCACTTGAAGAATCGAGCCTGCGTCATCGCGCCAATTCGATGAAAGTAGGGTAATGGCAATGGTCTCAATATTGGTGATGATGATCGCGATCAGCGCAACCCGCAGTGGCCACAGGCTCCAATTGCCGAGCAGGCAGACCGCACCAATCAAAATAAGGAACCATGAAATCTTGGCGGTACGGGTGTGATAGCTGGGCCATCGGTGATATTTCCATAGGCCCACAAGCGTGGAGATTGTGTAACTCGTAAGTGCCAGACTGATCCATACCCATTCACCGCTGAGCGTGCCCCCCTGTAATACCAGCGTGCCAAAAAACAATGCCGCATACAGCATGAGGTCCGCCCAACTATCCAGACGTGGGCCCCAAACTGATCGCTGGTTGAGCAGGATCGCCAGCTTGCCATCGAGCCAGTCACTCATGGCGAGTCCTACAAATAACCAGATAAATCCAATGCTGGCTCCGTCAAACGCCAACGCGATCAGCCAGATGGCGCCGAGCATGCGGCACACACAGATTATATTCGGAATCGTCGCGATCCGCTTCGTGCGCACACAATCAGTCGCGACCGTCGGCGGGTCCTTGATGTCCTGCTTCATGTCAGCCACCATCCCATCAGGTAAACAAAGGCGGGCGCGGCAAAGGTCAGGCTGTCGATCCGGTCAACCAAGCCACCCATGCCCGGCAACAACGTGCTGCCGTCCTTCACGCCACTATCCCGCTTAATGCCTGACATATTGATATCACCAAAGAAACCGGCCACCGCAATCACCAGTCCTGCAAGCAACGGCCCGGCGGCCCCTTTCAGGCTGGTGAGCCATGGCGCCAACCAGAACGCCAGAATCAGCGTGACCAGCATGCCTCCGATAAAGCCTTCCCATGTCTTTTTGGGTGACAGCGTGGGGGCGATACGGTGCCGCATGTGTGCCCCGATCGGCGAGCGGCCCACGAGTGCCTGGAATATGTCGTTGGCCTCGGTCAGTATGAGTAGGTAGAGCAACCAGCCCGCCGGACCCGCGGGCCCTGCCGCGAAGGCCGGATGAATGAACAGGTAGGCCGCGTGCGCCATCCCGTAATAGACGACCATCATGCCCCAGAAAATCCCGCCGGTTGTACGAATATATCCCGGGGCCTTGCCCTGCAGCAATTGTATCAGCGCAACAATCGCGAGGGCACCCACGGGGACAAACACGACAAAGGCCGCCGCCTGCTCGAACAGGATCAACAGATAGTTAACCACCCCGATCACATAGGCAGCAATCAGCGCGGGCCGCTCAGTGTCGCGGATCCCAAGCAGGGTGGCGTACTCACGGAAGGCCACTAGACTGGCGCCCAGTAACAACAGGCAAATGCCCAGGCGTCCGGCGAGGACACAGGCTCCCACCACGCAGGCCAGTATCCACCACGTGCGCAAGCTGGCGAGGCGCTTGCGCCGCAATGCCGGCTCCGCATTGCGCAGGCTGACCCAGCGTGCCACGGAGCCCACGATCATCGAGGCGGCGAGTGCGCCGAGTACCCAAAGGAGAGTCGGAGAGGGGACGGTTATCATGAGTGCGGTTGTTCGGGTGGTTGCTCGTTGATTGGTTCGGGGCCACTGCCGGTATCCTTTAGGATACCCAGACGCCGGGTCACCCAGCGAAATAGAAAGGGAAAGATTGCGCTGGCTATCAGAGCCATGATCAGCGGCGCATCGACCAGAGACCCCGGGCCGTGTGCGGCCAGTTCATCCAGCGAGGGCAGACGGATCCCGACATACGCGAATACGGCAGTGCCGGGTAGTAGCCCCAGACTTGTGGTCCAGCAAAAGGTATGGGGATGCACGCGACTCGCTCCACTCGCCAGATTGATGATGGAGTACGGAAAATGTGCCATCCGCAGCGCCAGCAGATAAAAAGCCCCCTCCTTTTTGAGGTGCCGGTTCAGGGCGGCGAGGAAGCGCCCGTAGCGGTGCTCGATCCACCCGCGAAAGATATAACGGCTCAGGAAAAACATCGCCATCCCCGCTGCGGTCAGCCCCATCAGGATCAGCAACACCCCTTGCCAGAATCCATACAGCCATCCGAAGACCACCGATTTTCCCGAGGTCCCCGGCACCAGCGAGACAACCGAATAAATGGCCAGACCGATCGCGAATGAGCGCCAAGGTCGCTGGCTGATCGCGTCGCGGACCCGCTCTTCCTGGGCCACCAGTTCCTCGAGCGAAACATGATTCTTCACATACCAGTATAGCACCGCACCCGCGGTCACCACCATGATCAGAACCAGCAGTTTTTGTTTCGTCCATCCGACTGTCGCCACTTGGGTCATAACGCTGAGGGGGGGAAGGGTGGAGTCGTGACCAAGTGGGCCGGGTCGAATGGACACCCCGGCCGCGGAAATTGATGCTGGCTGACCGGTGCAAACTCACCCCGATCCTCGAAATACATATAATGAATGACCGTTAAAAAATGCGCGCTGGCGTCGATCAGGTTGAACGTGTTTTCGTTGCGCTCCCGTCCCCGGCCCCGGCTGGAAGTACTCGTCCCGCATTGAACGATGATGATCCCTCGGTCGCGGTGGTTGCCCGGAAAGAAATCCAGTGAATTGCCGATGTAGGAGCGGTGCAGGTGGCCCCCCAGAATCATCTCGACGCCTTGGTCCACGAAGCAATCGATCGCCCGCCGGGCTTTCGGCATGGTGCGGTCATGTAGATAATCCGGGCCCGGCGCAAAGTGGTGGTGGGCCACCACGATCCGTACCGCCCCTGCCGAGGCTTGCGCGAAGATATGCTCACAGTGCTCCAGCTGTTCGCGGTGAATCCGGCCGTTGGAAATCGTCCGCCGCGGCGAGGTCGAATCGATCCCTGCCAGCACCACTCCGTCGATCTCGAGCACCGGATTCAGATCCGGGCAGATGATTTCGCGGTATAAGGCGTGGGGCTTCAGCAGGCGCTCCGCGATGCGGTACAGCGGCACGTCATGGTTGCCCGGGATGACCAGCATCGGCACCCGCGGCAAACGGTCGATAAATCGGCGGGCATCCTCGAATTGTTGCCGCTTGGCCCGCTGCGACAAATCGCCGCTCACCACAATCGCGTCCGCCTCCAGCGACGGCACTATTTGTTGCAATGCCTCACCCGCTTCGGGCACATAATGCGGCCCGAAGTGTAGATCCGAAATCTGGAGAATCCGCGGCATCGGCACAGGGAATCGAAATTCAAATAAACCTTAACGCCGTAAGTGCCCGGAGCCAAGCCGTGAGGTCATTTTTCACGCGACTGCGCTTCGACGGCCGTAGGCCTCTCAGTTAAGCAAACCGTTAGTTTGTGTCATACCCCCGTTTGAGCCAGCATTATGAAGCGTTCTTTTTTAGTCATTACATCGGTTTCTTTCCATGGCATACCTGCCATTTTAGTGTTACCGATGTCCTTGTGTTAACTGTTGCCTATGTCCTTGTGTCATACCCGTAGTCAATCAGAGCAGAGGGAGGTCTGCGGCTGATGGCGTAGCAATGTCTGTGTCACGGTGGATCGTGTGGTGGGTCAAAGGCCTTTTACGCGGGGGCTCTGATAAATTTTATCAATTTCAATTGAGATTCTTTCGTAAGTCGGTGAGCTTGCTGTCGTGACTGATGCACAGACATTCGATTACCGCCGCGCGCGGGCAGATTTTCCTATCCTTGCCACGGAAGTACGGGGCAAGCCGCTGACGTATCTGGACAACGCGGCCACTGCGCAGAAGCCGGTTTGCGTGATTGACGCGGTGGACCGCTACTACCGTGCCCAGAATTCCAATATCCACCGCGGGGTGCACTTCTTGAGCGAGCAGGCGACGGATGCCTATGAGGGCACACGCGCGAAAGCGTCCCGCTTCATCGGGGCAGCCGACCAGGATGAAATCATTTTCGTGCGGGGCACGACCGAGGGGATCAATCTGATCGCACATGGTTTTACCGAGTCGGTGCTGCAGCCGGGGGATGAGATCCTGATCACCCACATGGAGCACCATGCCAATATCGTACCGTGGCAGATCGCAGCCCAAAAAACGGGAGCGATTCTAAAAGTGGCCCCGGTGGATGACCGCGGGGTGCTGGACATGGAGGCGTTCGAGGCGCTGCTTTCCGAAAAGACCAAGCTCGTTTCGGTGGTGCACGTCTCGAATGCGCTCGGCACGATCAATCCGGTCAAAACGATCGTTGAAAAGGCGCACGCGCTGAATGTGCCGGTGTTGGTCGATGGGGCGCAATCTACGCCACACATGCCCGTTAATGTGGCGGAACTGGGCTGCGACTTTTTCCTGTTCTCGGGGCACAAGGTATTCGGGCCGACGGGGGTCGGCGTACTCTGGGGCAAGCGCGAGTGGCTCGAGCGGTTTTCGCCCTACCAGAGCGGCGGCGACATGATCGAGAAAGTCGATTTTGATGGCACCACCTACAAGGGCATTCCGGGTAAATTCGAAGCGGGTACGCCGCATATCGCGGGTGTGATCGGCCTCGGCGTTGCGTTCGATTATCTCAACGGCATGGATCGCCTCGGCGCATTGCAGCATGAGATCGACCTGCTCAACGCGGCCACCGAGCAACTGTTGGCCATCGATGGGGTGCGGATCATCGGCACCGCGCCGGAGAAGGCCTCGGTCATCTCTTTTCTGATCGACGACATTCATCCGCACGATATCGGCACCTTTCTGGACGCCGGAGGGATTGCCATCCGTGCCGGCCACCACTGCACGCAGCCGCTGCTCAAGCGTTTCGGCGTGCCTGCGACCGCGCGTGCGTCTTTCGCGTTTTATAACGATTTTGAAGACATCGAACGGCTGGTCGAAGCATTGACTAAGATGAAGCAGTTCTTCGGTTAGCCATCAGCTATCACTTATTAGCTATTTAGTGCAGCGACATGTCCGACGACCTTCACGAGCTCTATCAAGACATCATTCTCGATCACAACAAGCGGCCGAGGCATTACGGGGTGTTGGCGGACTACACGCACAGGGCGGAGGGCTATAATCCGCTTTGCGGGGATAAGATGGATGTCTTTTTAATCGTCAAAGACGGTCGCATCAAAGCGGTGCAGTTCGAGGCGGCCTGTTGTGCGATCTGCAATGCATCGGCTTCGATGATGACGGATACCCTGACCGGCAAAACGCTGGAGGAAGCCGAAGCCGCTTTTGCGCGGGTGGGGGAAATGCTCTCGGGCGAGCTGGAACTCGAAGCCGACCTGTCGGTTGACGGCGAGATCGCCGCCTTGGCGGGAGTCCGCAAATTTCCGGCCCGCATCAAATGCGCCACCTTGCCCTGGCACACCTACGGGGCCGCGCTAAGGGGCGATGCCCGGGCGGTGACGGAGTGAAGCCATGCTACGCACGGAGTGAAAGTGACGCCTGCGGCTAGTGGTAGTGGTCGTGGTAGTGGTAGTGACGCCTTCGGCGAGTGAGAGTGAGAGTGACACAGGCCTTGCTTCAATCGCGTGAGACGTAGTCTTTTACGCGACGCCATCTCCGGCAAACCTCCGTCTTGCCTGTAGCGTTGCAGATGGATCGCGGGATAAACCCGCTCGCTACAAAAATGTAGGGGCTGGCTTCATGCCATGCCCAAATGGGCAAGAGTGTCCAATCTCCTAAAACCTATCCCTGCAAATGCTGGATCGTCGCCTGCACAAAGTGGTCGAGGCTGGCGTGTTTTGCTTCAAATCCGATCGGTAGTTTGTGCGCGTTCAAGCTTTTGGTGGTCAGCGGACCGATACTGCCAAACGCGGGTTGTTGTGCGTCGGACTCCAGTGCCAGCGCGGCCTGTTGGTCGACGAACGATTTTACGGTGGACGAGCTGGTGAACAGCACGGCATCGGCGCCGTGCTTGCGGAAATGCTCGGCGGCCGGGTGACCGCTCAAGTCGGTCTTGGTCGTTTTGTACAGCGGCAGGGTGTCGACAATCGCACGCCCCTCGGTTTCGAGGCGCTGCACGAGTGCTTCGCGGTTCTGGTTGCCGGTGATCACGAGCATCTGCACGCTTTCCACGCCTTCGTTTTCGATTAGCTCGGCGGCAAGCGCGTCGGCATTGGCTTTCTTGGGCACCAGGTCGACCTTCAGCTTGTGTGCTTCGATGGCGCGTGCCGTGGCCGCGCCGACCGCTGCGATGCGCATCGGTCCGAGGCAACGAATGTCGTCGAATGCCTTATAGAAGAGGTCGAAGAACTGCTTCACGCCGTTGGCGCTGGTGAAAATGATCCACTCGTACACCGCGATGCCGGCCAGTACTTCACTGACCAGTTTCGGGTCGAAGTCCGGCTGCACCTTGATGAAAGGCAGTTCGAGCACTTCCGCGCCGTTACTTTCGAGCAGCTCGGTCAACTGTCCGGCCTGCTCGCGCGCCCGTGTGACGACGATGCGTTTGCCAAACAGTGGGCGGCCTTCGAACCATTCCGTCTTGGAGCGTTGGGCGACCACTTCACCGATAATGATCATTGCGGGCGTGCCGATCCCGGCAGCTTCGATGTCGTCGATAATGCTATCGACTGTGCCGTATACGGAGCGCTGGCGGTTTAGAGTGGCCCATTGAATGATGCCAACTGGAGTCTCTCCGGACATGCCTCCGGCTTTGAGCTCGCCGAGTATGCGTGGCAATTGTCCGAGGCTCATGTAGAGGCAGAGCGTGCCGGTCGTCTTGGCGTGCTGTTTGAAGTCGATGCTCAGCGAGTGCTTTTCGGGATTCTCGTGGCCGGTGAGAAAGGTAATCGAAGAGCTGTAGTTGCGGTGCGAGAGCGGAATGCCCGCATAGGCAGCTGTGGCGAGTGCGGCGGTGACGCCGGGGACGATTTCGAAGGGGATTTTGTCCTTTTGAAGTTCGCCGATTTCTTCGCCGCCACGCCCGAAGACAAACGGATCGCCGCCTTTGAGACGCACGACTTGCAAGCCTTTGTGCGCGCGGTCGACCAGAATCTCTTCGATCTCGTCCTGTGGAATCGAGTGCAGGCCGGAGCGTTTACCGACATAGATCTTTTCCGCGTCCACACGGGCCCACTCCAACAATTTCGGGTTGGCGAGGTAATCGTAAACCAGCACATCCGCTGTTTCGATCAGTTCGCGCGCGCGAACGGTGACCAGTCCCGGATCGCCTGGGCCTGCGCCGATTAAATAGACTGTTCCTATATTTTCTGTTGAAGACATCTGCTAAAATTTAAGTTTACTGAAAATGGTGTCGAGAATCGCTTCAATTTCGTCGAGGGATTCAAGTTCGAATTCGAAACGGTTGTGGCCGATCTCGGGATGGAAGATATGAAAGTGGCCGTCTGCGTAATGTGCGCCGATCGGTGTTTGGCAACCACTGCCCAGGCGGCGCAGGAAGGCGCGCTCTAGTTCGACTGCTAGCTTGGTCACCTCGCAGAACAGATGCTCGTAGCGTGGCAGGTCGGCTTCGCGGCACTGAATGGCGATGGCCGCCTGGCCGGGGGCGGGGACGACTTGCTCGATCGGCAGCTCGACGAGCTCCAGCCCCTCGTGGGATGTGATATCCAGACGATCGAGGCCGGCTGCGGCGAGGAGGGTGGCCTGCGCTTCGCCTTCGACGATTTTACGCATACGTGTGGCGACATTGCCGCGAATGGTGGTCCATTCGGCTTGTGGCTGCAGGAGGCCGACTTGGGCGCGGCGGCGCGGGCTGCTGGATGCGATGGTGGTGGGGGACGGCGCGCCGACTTGGTGGACGAACACGTCATTGGCGCGGGCGCGTGGCAGATAGCCGGCGACGCAGAGGTCCGCTTGAAAGGTGGTGGGCAAGTCCTTGGCACTATGCACCGCGAGCGTCGCACGGTCGTCGAGTAGGGAGTCTTCCAGTTCCTTGGTGAAGAGGCCGATGCCGCCGCGTTGCTCCAGTGACCAACTGAGACGCTCGTCTACTTTGGTGCTCAAGCGCAATTCGGCGAATTCCGCTTCGG
>ERZ1046740.2077-NODE-2077-length-13263-cov-59.485085_pt1 | contig 13263 bp, 14 predicted proteins | sample MGYA00383093_ERZ1046740 | MGnify/ENA primary metagenome ERZ1046740 (study PRJEB29581, sample SAMEA5548363) | metagenome | biome: marine; feature: coastal; material: water | depth 25 m | study: Short-term variability in the microbial, nano- and picoplankton...
ACTAAAGTAGTAATTGCGATAATTTTTTTCATGTTAATCTCCTAGATTATTTTTTTTAAATTTTGTGACAAGATCATTATTGATCCTGTTCTTAAGTACTGAGCTAAAGTTGCTCTGTATGGTGCGTATTATACAACAACTATATTAGAAGTCAATGATATTCTAATATAAATTAACAAATAAACCATAAAACCTTATTGTAGCTACGTTTATACACCATAAAAAATATTGGAAATAATCAAAATCAACGACAAAATACCTTATTTTTACAAGATTTAAGCCAATAAATGGCTATTTTGCATACAAAATATCCATAATCCTCATCAAAAATCATCAAAACAAGTAATATTTAGCACAACAAACGATTATTTAACAAATAATCGAAATGGGGATATTTGGCTTTTAGTTTATAAAAAACATACTTATAGAGATCTTTGCATAAATAGAGATGATTACAAAAGCTTCTTATATATAAGACAATAATTAACCAACCAAATTTTAGACGAAAAAAAACCAGCCCGAAGGCTGGTCTTTTTAACTAAAAGCGAAAGCGTTAATTCAATCGCTTAACGTTGATACTAATTACTTAGTAACTGTATCACGTGAGTCTGCAGCAGCGTTAGCTTTAGCATCTGCGTAACCTTTAGCGTATGCATCAGCTTGAGCCTTAGCAAAAGCGTCAGCTTGACCTTTAGCGTATGCATCAGCAACACCTTTAGCGTTAGCATCAGCAACACCAGCAAACTTACCGTCTGTAGTAGCGTTAGATTTGTTAGCAGTCTTGTTCTTGTTGTTGTAATGGAAACCCCAATCAGAATCGTTGTTCATGTCGTTGCTGTTAGCGAAAGGACCAAAGTTTTGAGCGCCATTGAAAGGACCCATGTTTGAACCGCCGTTAAAAGGACCCATGTTTTGTCCACCAGTAAAAGGACCCATGTTAGAACCTGAGTTAAATGGACCCATGTTAGAACCACCGTCGAAAGGACCCCAGTTAGACATACCATTTGAGTTGCCCCAACCGTTGTTGTTGCCATAGCCATTGTTATTGTTACCAAAGAAAGCTGAAGCTGAAGTAGCCGCCATTACTGTCGCAATTGCTACGACTTTTGTTACGTTTTTCATTATTTCTCCTCTAAGAGTTATTTTTATATAGTTTCACCAAAGCAAATAAATTAATGTCTACTTAAGGGGCATAATACGCCACTCTATTTGCTTTGCAACTCTATCAGTAGAGTGTAATACTATGATATAGAATCAATTACTTTATTCAAGGTTTCACTTGGGCGCATCACCTTGGAAAGTAGCTTTGGATTAGGTTGATAATAACCACCAAGCTCCACCTTCTCACCTTGAACTGTATTTAGTTCATTAATAATAACCAACTCATTAATAGACAAAGCTTCTGCCACCGATGCAAACTGAGCTTGTAATTCAGCATCTTGTGTTTGAGCTGCTAACGCTTGCGCCCAATACATTGCCAAATAAAAATGACTGCCACGATTGTCTAGCTCACCCACCTTACGTGATGGTGATTTATTATTATCTAAAAACTTAGCGGTTGCTGCATCTAAGGCGGTTGCCAATATTTGCGCTTTAGGCATGTTGAGCGTAGTAGCTAAATGTTCCAATGAAACAGCTAAAGCTAAGAACTCACCCAAAGAATCCCAGCGCAAGTGATTTTCAGATGTCAGCTGCTGAACATGTTTAGGTGCTGATCCACCGGCACCTGTTTCAAACAAGCCGCCGCCATTCATCAGTGGCACAATTGACAGCATTTTTGCACTGGTTCCCAATTCTAATATTGGAAATAGATCTGTTAGATAATCACGAAGTACATTGCCTGTGACTGAAATCACATCCCTACCCTCTTTCACATGAGCCAGTGTAAATCGAGTGGCTTCTTCAGGTGGCATGATATGAATTTCAAGATTTTCTGTATCATGATTCAATAAATATTTATTAACTTTTTTGATCATTTGATGATCATGCGCACGCTGCTCATCTAACCAAAAAATAGTTGGTAAATTTGTTGCTCTAGCACGGTTAACAGCTAATTTAACCCAATCTTGAATCGGCGCATCTTTTACCTGACACATGCGGAAAATATCACCTGGCTCAACAGATTGCTCGAGTAACACTTTTCCAGCTGTTGAAACAACACGCACTGTGCCTGCTGCTGACAGTTGAAAGGTTTTATCGTGAGAGCCATATTCCTGTGCTTTTTGCGCCATTAAACCAATGTTTGGAACAGAGCCCATGGTAACAGGGTCAAATGCACCATGTTCTTTACAAAAATTAATGGTTTCGCGAAAAACACCTGCATAACAACGATCAGGAATCACAGCCATGGTATCTTGCTGTTTACCCTCTTTATTCCACATCTGACCTGAAGCTCTAATCATAGCTGGCATAGAAGCATCAATAATCACATCGCTGGGCACGTTTAAATTGGTAATACCTTTGTCAGAATCAACCATGGCCACGCCAGGCTGCTTGGCAAAAACAGCTTGGATATCAGCCTCAATTTCTACTTTTTTACTCGACTCTAAAGTTTCAATTTTACTTAGAATATCACCCAAGCCATTATTGGCGTTAATGCCTAGCTCTTCAAAAATTATTGCATGCTTTTTAAATACATCCTCAAAAAAGACACTAACCGCTTGACCAAAAATAATAGGGTCTGAGACTTTCATCATTGTGGCTTTCATGTGTAGGGAAAACAGAATGCCCTGCTCTTTTGCTTGGGCGATAGATTTAGTTAAAAAATATCGCAAAGATGACTGACTCATAACAGATGCATCAATAATTTCACCTGCTTGTAACGAATCCAAAGATCTTAATTCTTCAATCGATCCATCAGCCCCTTCAAATTGAATTGTAAATTGTGTTGCATCAGCAATGGTCACTGATTTTTCTGATCCGTAAAAGTCACCTTCAGACATGCTTGCAACAAGTGTTTTAGAATCAGCCGACCAAGCGCCCATTGAATGAGGGTTTTTCTGAGCATAACTTTTAACTGATGAAGGTGCGCGACGATCAGAGTTCCCTTCACGCAACACCGGATTTACCGCACTGCCTAATACTTTAGAAAAGGTGATTTTATTCGCCCTATCTTCGTCACTCTGAGGATTGGAAGGATAGTTTGGAATATCATAACCATGCGCTTGTAGTTCAACAATAACCGCCTCTAACTGCGGAATTGAAGCACTCACATTGGGTAACTTTACAATATTAGCTTCTGGAGATTTTGCCATCTGTCCCAATTCACTTAAGGCGTCTGTCATTCTTTGTGTGTCAGTTAGCTTATCAGGAAAATTAGCAATCACTCGAGCAGCCAAAGATATGTCTCGCGTCTCAATTGCCACATCCGCAGCACCTGTAAATGCCTTTACGATTGGCAATAAAGAGTAAGTTGCCAATGCTGGCGCCTCATCAGTTAAAGTGTAAATAATCTTAGGTTTTTGCGACATGGTAATTCCTATGGAAATAATTGAGTACTAAGCAGTTAAAAATATACCTGCTTTTTTAAGTGTTTTAACGAATGTAGCTATAGCAAACAACTAGCTAATTTTTAAACATAGTATTTTAGCATCCTCACCATTCGAGTAGTATTTTTTGCGAGTATCAACCCACTCAAAACCGTAGTACCGATAAAAATGAATAGCGGCTGCATTAGAGACCCTTACCTCTAAAAGAATTGATTGAACTTTATCTTTCTCGAGTCTTTGCTGTAAATCGTCCAATAGCTTCTTGCCTAATTTTTGCCTTTGACAATCAGGATCAATACAAAGATTAAGAACATCAACAAAATCGATTGAATGCAGTGTCAATAGATAGCCCACAATCTGATCATTTTTTAAAACCAGCTGGGTATTAATATTTGGATTATTAAATGAATCAGTAAACTTAAGCTTACTCCAGGGCGTGTCAAAAGCTCGACGTTCAACCTTTAAAATATGATCAATGTCTTGGAGTGTTGCTACCCTAAAGGAAATACTGATAGGCTTTGTTATCCGTTTCATTTTGATAAAAATACCCTAATTCATCAAAGCTTTTCTCTAGCTCAGTCACGTCTTGTGCTTGCAAGCCAATCAAAACACGGCCAAAATCAGCGCCATGATTACGATAATGAAATAAGGTTATATTCCAATTACTACCAACCTTTTGCAAGAAATTTAGCAGTGCACCTGGGCGCTCTGGAAATTCAAATCGATACAAAACCTCATTCTCACAACTACTACGACCACCCACCATATAGCGAATGTGCGTTTTAGCAATAGAATTGTCGCTCATATCTAGTACGTCAAATGAATCAGACAGCTTACTTAGTAGCGCTTGCTTTTCACCCAGACCTTCATTTAATGATACGCCCACAAAAATACGAGCCTGGGTATCAGACCCGTAACGATAATTAAACTCTGTAATTGAATGATCTTCCAACATTTGGCAAAATTTCAGAAAACTACCAGGTTTTTCATCAATAGTCACCGCAATAATGGCTTCATTGTGCTCACCAATATCAGCGCGCTCTGAAATATAACGCAATCTGTCAAAATTAACATTAGCACCTGATACAACAGAAACTAAGTTTTCATTTTTAATGGTGTGCGTCTCAACATATTTTTTAATACCGGCAGTAGCTAACGCACCCGCAGGCTCTGAGATTGAGCGCATATCTTCATAGATATCCTTAATCGCAGCGCAGATTTCATCATTACTAACCAAGATCACTTCGTCAACCACTTGCTTGGCAATATTAAATGTTTTTTCACCGATTTGTCTAACAGCAACGCCATCTGCAAAACGACCCACATCTGGTAAGATAACACGTTCATTCTGACGTAATGCTTCATACAAAGTAGGTGAGTCTTTTGGCTCAACACCAATCACACGAATATTTGGTGCGTAGTGTTTAATATAAGTTGCCATACCAGCGATTAAACCGCCACCACCAACCGGTATAAAAACTTTATCAATATTTGACAACTGATCAAGCAACTCTTTAGCAATGGTCGCCTGACCTGACATCACTTCAATATCATCATAAGGATGAATAAATATCAAATCTTGCTGCTGCTCTAATTGCTTAGCGTATTGATAAGCATCATCGTACACATCACCATGTAGAACAACTTGACCGCCCAATTGCTCAACCGAATTTACCTTAATTTTAGGTGTTGATAATGGCATTACAATGATCGATTTAATACCTAGTTTTGTTGCAGACAGAGCGACACCCTGCGCATGATTACCTGCACTTGATGCAATAACACCCTTTGCAGCTTGCTCAGCTGTTAAAGAGGATATTTTTTGATAAGCACCTCTAAGTTTAAAAGTATGAATACTTAGTTCATCTTCTCGTTTTAGGTAAACGTTATTTTCTAAACGCTTGGAAAGCTGATGCGCACGCGATAGTGGTGTGACACTTGCCACATCATAAACACGAGTTGCATCTGCTAACTTAACAATATTGTGCATGTAACTCCTGCAAATAAGCAACATCAACATAAGTTGAATTTGTTGATGCGCCGTGAATCATCTCAAACGGCTGACTTGGCTCACCTAAGTTATTTAAGATAACCATAGCGCCATCAAATTTATGTGTATTTGTATATTCATTCACTGTAATAATTGTTTTTAAATTAACTTCTGTGGCTGAAAGAATGCCGTTATGAGAATCTTCAAATGCCACACATTGCGAAGCATCAAGATTCATTTGCGCCAATACGTAAGCATAAATATCTCCAGCCGGTTTTAGATTTGGCACCACGTCACCCGCACCAATCACCTCAAACCAGTCTAGCGCTTCTTTACCAAGCGTATTGGCAATTAGTGCATCAACATTGGCAGGTGTGGTGGTAGTAGCAATAGCCAAGCGCAAGCCTGCTTCTTTTGCCTCTTTAAATAAACGAATGACACCTGGTCGTAAAGGTACAGCACCTTCATCCATTAAGCGTACGTAAATTTTGGTTTTTAACGCGTGAATTGAAGCGACAAAATTATCTAAATCATCATGTGAAAATTTAGTATTGTATTTTTTTAGATAATATTTAATACGTAGCTGACCACCAGTCACATTTAACAATTCATGGTAAAGTTCGTTCGACCATTCCCAATCTAAGCCTAATTCTTTAAATGCCAAATTAAAGGCTACCAAATGCCCATCTCTTTCAGTGTTTGCAAGGGTTCCGTCAACGTCAAAAATTAATGCCTCTAATGCCATAATAGTTTTATAATGAATTATATTGAAAAATAAATTGCTATTTTAAGTCACTTTAGGTATAAACATATTTTTTTTAAATTAATCTTACATCATGTCACAGACAAACTACCAAGATATTGAGCATTACACACTTGCAAAAGACGAAGAATTTATGAATACTGCTCAAATTGGGCATTTCAAAAATAAACTTAATACATGGAGAGATCAGTTAGTGAGTGATGCAGAATCAACCATTAATCATATTCAAGAAGATTCTACGCCAGTAGCAGATATTAATGACCGTGCCACTTTAGAAGAAGAATTTGCATTAGAGCTTAGAACTCGTGATCGCGAACGTAAATTAATTGCAAAAATTGATAAGACATTACACGTAATTGAAATGGGTGACTACGGTTATTGCAAAACATGTGGTGCTGAAATTGCACTTGTACGTCTAGAAGCTCGCCCTACTGCTGATGAATGTATTGATTGCAAAACTATCGCTGAAAGAAAAGAAGTTTAATTTTCTACATTTTTTGTATTAAATTTTAAAGCTGTTCAATTATTTAAATTGAACAGCTTTTTTTGTGATGTTAAAACTTAACTATCTAAAAGTGCTGATAGGATGAACATTCATCTTTAAACATTCCTAAGCGCTCAAGGCCTAATTCCTTCGTAACAATACCAATGGCAGTTAATCGAATGTTTAATGTTTTTTCCAATGCTTCAACTTTTTTGATATTTTCTTGGCTCACCGTAAAACACAATTCATAATCATCTCCGCCAGATAAGGGCAAACACCAATCATAAGAGTTTTCAATATAAGTTATCAGCTCGTCACTTAGTGGCAAATCGCTAATGTTAATTCTAGCACCCACATTTGACGAATTAAGAATATGGGATAAATCTTGCTCCAAGCCATCGGATATATCAATACAACTATTGGCAATATCAACAAGCACCTTACCTAGTTCAACTTGAGGTTGTGGCCGGTTAAATTGTTGAAGTAAGCCCTTGGAGGGTTCTTTTCCTTGTTGTAATTGATGCCATGCCAGTGCTGCATCTCCCAATGTATTAGAGACAAATATATAATCACCCACTTGAGCGCCAGACCTGAGCATGGCTGTATTTTGACTCACAACGCCGGTAGCATTAATTGTAATACTTAGCTTGCCTTTGGTGGTATCACCACCCACCAGGGCAATATTGTATTGACTAGATAAAGACTTTAAAGAACCTGAAAATTCTTGAAGCCAGTACTCATTAAATTCAGGCAGTGTTAATGCCAAAGTGAAATATTTAGGGGTAGCACCCATTGCAGCAAGATCACTTAAATTAACAGCTAACGCCTTATAAGCAATGTCTTTTGGGGAGGTGTTTTTAGGAAAATGAACATCTTCGATAAGTGTATCAACACTGGTTGCTATTTGCTGATGAGCATCAATAGAGATAAGCGCACAATCATCGCCAACACCCAATATATCTGACTCTAGATTTTTCCAATTGAAGTATTTTTCAATTAGATCGAACTCTCTCATTGAGGATGTTTTTGTGCAAATTTCTGCTCTATCTCTCCACGTCCTGCGTTAAACATTGATCCAGATCCTAGCACTGCAGAAGCCAACACTGCAAAAAATAAAGGCACAATACCCAGTAAAGTAAGAATCGAACCAGTAATACTTGTACCATCCATACTGCTCGTACCACTATCACCAATAATTAAACCCAATGAAGTAATTAAAAAATAAAACACATAGGCGGAAATAAGGATTTTATAACGATTAAGTGACATCTTCCAGTGTAGATACACCAAGTAAACATCATTTTCTTTGGCTTTTTTAGTGCGAAAATACGTATAAATAATGACCATCGTAGAAATAACAATGGTAAGTCCAATAGCAATATCCAAACTAGTATTGAGCAGCTTAATTAACCCCAATGCACCAATGACATGAATAAGAATAGCGTTAATGGTAAATAATTCGTGAGCAGCCTTGGCTGCTTTACAATCTTCTGCTGTCGCATCTATTTTAATAATCATGGATGCTAGTATAAACTCAAGAAAAAACCTTAACTGGTTTTTTACATGTAGGCGTTATCTGTATTGGTATGGTCAGTCTGATCACGCACTGATTTAATTTCTGGAAATCTATTTCTAAGCTGTGCTTCAACACCCTGCTCGAGTGTTGCTTTAACTGAAGAGCAGCCCTGACAACCGCCACCAAAATTAAGAATTACATCTTTATCTTCAGTGATTTCAACCAAATCAACAAAACCACCATGTGAAGCTAACCCTGGACTGATTTCAGCAGCAAGTACGTATTTAATTCTTTCCTCTAAAGGTGCGTCAGCCTTGGGCTCTTCACCCTTGGCATTAGGCGCGGTAATAGTTAATTTTTTACCTGCGCCTTCATCTTTTAAAGCGACTTCAGATTCTTCTAAGTAAGTAAAGTTAAGCTTATCGATATAAGCTAAAAAACCCTGGTATTCAAACTTTGAATAACCGGGAGCCAAATCTTTAGGATGGCAAAAATTAAATGATACTGTTGCAGCTGGCGTACCCGCTTTTTCTACATCAACCTTAAGGCCCAAATCCTGGTCATCTTGTTGAGCAAATAAATCTGCAACGTAAACTTGTGCTTCATCAGTAATATTAAACATGGTTATCCTTTGTTAAAAATTATATTGTCAATTAATCGGGTTGATCCCAAGAACACCGCACATAATATCGCAATTTTTGTTGTATTGTCAGTAGTAGCTCTAAGGGTATTAGCATCTAAAACTGATAAATAATCTATTTTAAAATATTTTGATAATAAAGCTTCAGTATCAATCACTTGAGAATCAGACTCTCCTGTTAACAAAACATCACTTTTAAGTTGTTTTAAAGCTTTGTAAAGCTCTGCTGCCATACTGCGTTGATCGGTTGTTAGATACTGATTTCTAGTACTCATGGCTAAGCCATCATCTTCACGCACAATACTTCCTGACAAGATTTCAACATCTAGTGATTGAGCTTTAACCATCTGCTTAATAACTAACAATTGCTGATAATCTTTTTGGCCAAATATAGCTACATCAGGCGATATAATTTCAAACAATCGACATACAACTTGCACCACTCCATCAAAATGTCCAGGGCGCGATTTACCGCATAAGCTTTTTGAAAGATTACCAGCTTTAATATCCGCCTTAAAACCATCTGGATATATCTGCTCTTTACTGGGTATAAAAACCGCACTTATCTGATGGACTTCAAGTAATGCCAAATCCTGCTTTAAAGTATCAGGATAGTTATCGAAATCTTCATTTTCACCAAATTGTGCTGGGTTGACAAAAATACTCACCACCACCTCATCAGCCACTTGCAAAGCCTGATCAACCAATGATAAATGCCCAGCATGCAAACCGCCCATAGTAGGCACAAAAGCGATAGATTTTTTATCTTTTTTCCACTGAGAGATCAGCGCACTAATTTGTTGAATAGTTGAACAAATTTGCATTTAATAACTATGTTGATCAGTAGGGAATTCTTGGGTCTTTACCGAGCGAATAAACTCATTAACTGCAGTTGTAATATTGTTAGATTCAATTAAAAAATTTTTAACAAATTTTGGCACACGTCCGGTATTAATACCAAGCATGTCATAACTTACCAGCACTTGTCCATCACAATTCACACCTGCACCAATACCAATCGTTGGAATGGTTAAATGTTTAGAGATTTTAGCAGCTAACTGAGCTGGCACACATTCGAGCACCAGTACAGATACACCTAAAGACTCTAACAATAAAGCATCGTCTAATATTTTTTGCGCACTACTTTCATCTCTACCTTGCACTTTATAGCCGCCCATCTCAATAACTGATTGAGGCTGCAATCCTAAGTGCCCACAAACAGGAATGCTATTCTCTTGCAAGATTTTAAAAGAGGCTTCGTGTTCAGCGCCACCCTCAAACTTTACCATTTGCGCACCCGCACTCATTAAGCTTTGTGCATTTTTTAAGGTTTGCTCAGCATTGTCGTAGCTTCGATATGGCATATCAGCAATCAGCAGTGCGCTCTTTACACTTTTTGCAACTGCTTGCGTGTGATAGATCATATCACCCATAGTAACGCCCAATGTATTTTCACTACCTTGAATCACATTTCCAAGTGAATCCCCTACTAAAATAGCATCCACACCACAATCGTCAAACAGCTTGGCAAAAGAAGCGTCATACGCTGTCAAGCAGGTGATTTTTTCATCTTTAACTTTGAATGAATTTAACTCGGACAACTTCATAATTTTTTAAGTTCAAACTCTCCTAACTCTTTAATCAATGCCTTAATAGACCCTAATACTGGCACTTTTAAATCCTCTTCAAGTTCAGCCAAAGGGATCAACACAAAAGCTCGATTCATCATTTCTGGATGAGGAATGATAAGTTGTTTAGAGGCAACCACTTGAACACCATAAATAATAATATCCAAATCAATGGTTCTGGCGCCCCATTTCTTTTCACGCACTCGGTGTTGATCAGTTTCAATTTGTTGACATACGTAAAGTAATTCTAGCGGCGTTAAATGTGTATTAACCTGGGCAATAGCATTAATATAATCAGGTTGCTTAGAATCATCTATTGGTGGCGATTGGTACAAACTTGATAGATTAACCACCTCCACATCTTTAGTAGAGTGTAGCGCCATCACCGCATCTTTAATTTGCTGTTTTGGGTTGTTAAGATTTGAACCCAGTCCGATATAGGCTAACAATGTATTAAGGTTCCTACAGTCTCGCCCAGGCCAAGTTTGATTAAAACATCCTCTTGCTTGCCTGAAGCAATAATAGTACTGGTATTTGATTGAGAGGCGGTCTTGGCGGCCAATACCTTGGTATACATACCACCAGACCCTAATGAGCCACCAGATCTGGAGGCAACTTTTGTTAACTTTTCGTCATCAACATGAATGCTTTTAATCAAGCTAGCACTTGAGTCTTGCCTTGGATCAGCGTCATACACGCCACCTTGATCCGTTAGAATGATTAACTGCGTTGCACCCACTAAATTAGCCACAAGTGCAGCCAAAGTATCGTTATCACCAAATTTAATCTCTTCAGTGGCAACGGTGTCATTTTCATTAACAATAGGCACTGTGCCCAATTCAAGCAGTGCATTTAAGGTGGCTGAAATATTATCACTCTGCTCAGTATTCGCTAAATTGGCGTGAGTTAATAAAACTTGCGCCGTGTGAATATCGTGCGTTGAAAATAAAGACTCATAAGTCTGAACAAGTCCCATCTGGCCAACTGCCGCTGCTGCTTGCAATTGGTGAATGTTTTCTGGCCTCTCCTTCCAGCCAAGTCGCTTTATGCCTTCAGCAATAGCACCACTAGACACCAAAATAACATCAATATCTTGAGCTCGAAGATGTGCAATTTGCGAAACCCACAAACTAATCGCATCAACATCTAAGCCTTTGCCATCATTGGTTAGCAATGCTGATCCAATTTTAACAACCCACTTTTGTTTACTCATTATTTGCTTTAACCAGTTTAAATAAACCCTCTACCAAATCTTTACAACCCAGGCCGTTTAATGCAGAAATATTATAAAAATCTCCATGATAATCAATGCCTTTTAATAAAGTTTTCACAATCTCAGTACGCTCATCTTCTGGCAATAAATCCATTTTATTAACAGCCAGCATTCTTGGCTTATCAGCTAATTCTGAATCGTACTTTCTTAATTCTTTTTCAATGATTAAAAAGTTTTGTGCTGGATCTGATCCATCTGCTGGAAGAATATCAACCACGTGCAATAGTGCTTTAGCGCGAGATAAATGCTTTAGAAATTCAAAACCCAATCCTACACCTTCACTCGCATCTTCGATCAAACCAGGAATATCTGCCATAACGATATGCTCGTCATACAAAGAAACCACACCCAAAGACGGATGCAAGGTTGTAAATGGATAATCTGCCACTTTAGGACGTGCACTAGATATTTGTCTAATCAAGCTAGACTTGCCCGCATTAGGCATGCCGAGCAAGCCAATATCAGCCATTACACTCATTTCTAGACCAATCTCACGTATCTCACCCAAAGAACCTGTCGTCGTCTTACGTGGTGCACGATTAATACTTGATTTAAAGCGCGTATTACCTAAACCATGAAATCCACCTTTGGCAACTAGCATCATTTGATCGTGCTCAGTCATTTCACCAATAAGCTCATCGGTCTCTAAATCGTAAACTTTGGTACCTAATGGAATTTCAACCGTTAAATGTACAGCAGATTTCCCGCGTTTATTTTGACCTGATCCAGGCTGACCGTTTTTAGCTCTAAATAAACGCTTAAAGCGATATTCACTTAAGGTGTTTAAACCTTCCTGACCACAAAAATATACGTGCCCACCATCGCCACCATCGCCACCATCCGGACCACCATCGGGGATATACTTTTCTCGACGAAAACTCAAACAACCCGCACCACCTTTGCCAGCTTCAATACGAATACTGGCAGAATCAACAAACTTCATAAAAAACCGCTAAAATACAATAAACGTATTATACCACCGACAAATGAATCGAACCCTATACAGCCTAGTTGGATATTTACTCTTGCCCGTCTTAATTATTCGCCTGTTTGTTAAGTCTATCAAGACACCTAACTATAGAGAAAGACTACTTGAAAGACTGGGATTTATTGGGAAAATACCCGTTCCAATCATTTGGATTCATTGTGTTTCGGTCGGTGAATTTAGAGCTTCCATCACTCTAATCGACAGATTAATTCAACAATATCCAAATCATCGAATACTTATTAGCTCTACAACTCCCACCGGATCAAGCGCCATTAAACAGCATTATTCTGATAAGGTGCTACACTTGTATTTTCCATTTGATTTGAGCTTTATTGTTAGGCGCTACATTAAACAAATAAATCCGGATTTATGTATTTTGATGGAAACCGAAATTTGGCCAAATTTAATTCATGCACTCAAACAAAAAAACATACCCAGCATTCTTATTAATGCCAGAATGTCTGAGCGCTCATTTAATAAATATCAAAAATTT